>Ga0209593_10000083_pt1 | contig 47658 bp, 78 predicted proteins | sample PPLLaktember2015_3_FD_187260 | JGI IMG/M metagenome (GOLD analysis project Ga0209593, IMG submission 187260) | Freshwater sediment microbial communities from Prairie Pothole Lake near Jamestown, North Dakota, USA - PPLs Lake P7 Core (6) Depth... | ecosystem: Environmental > Aquatic > Freshwater...
TTTACCTTCTCGTAATTGCGATAGAGTGAAAACGGTCCGCATATCGCATCCGGATCATTGCCGAAAATATCGCAGTCGCCGAGATATTCATCCGAGACGAATCTGTCCAGCCTGCCAAAGACCGTGTCCTGATCACAGTGACCCCAGAAATCGTATCCTTTGCATTTGTCGGCAAACAATTCTCCGTAAGCCGGCCCGGAAGCCGCGCTTATTCTGGTGCCTGCAATCTCCTGATATGGGCGAATTTGGATACCGAGAACGTCGTGGCAGCGCTGTCTGATATCCTCATAATCGGTCAATAGGAGAAAATGAAATCCGTAAGGCTTCAGGGTCTCTACATTTGCCCACCACTTGTCAATCCACAGAGGCAGCGGGCCGAGCCAGATCCGCATCAAAAGCTTGGTCAGTGGCACGTTGCTTCCTTGTCGTAATCAAGTACGATGTCGTGGTAGTTGTATTGTGGGACCCAGCCGAGCTCCCGCGCTGCCTTGCCGTTGTCGAACCAGTAGGAATGCTTTTTGTCTGGAATCTCCGGACGGTAAACTACTGGCGCATCAAAAATATCAGCAAAGACCTTAACCTCCTCCTGAACCGTCCTGCCTATACCAGAAGAAATGTTGTATAAACCATGGGCATCCGGACTGCGCAGCGCGGCAGCAACGGCCCTGGCGGCATCCTTCACATATAGCGAATCGCGCTTGGCCGAATGCTCCCCCCAGACCTCCAGGGCTTGTTTTCTCTTGGCCTGCTCATAGAACACCTCGAAGGCTCCCGGCTGGCGTCCGTAGCCAAGCAGTCCGACCATGCGCAGCGTGATCCCTTGGATGCCATATTCCCGCCTGTAATGCTCCACGTACTCAGCGGCCGCTATTTTGCTGATGACATAAGACGTGTGATCCCCTGCCATGGCATAACGGCGCCCCATGGTCTCGGTAATCGGCAACCAACTGTGCCCAGTCGCCTCCCACATAGTCGTGGCTAGAATGAATTTCGGCACGCCGCGGCGCCGGCAGAACTCCAGCGCATAGAAAGTTCCAAGCGCATTGACCCGCAGAAAGATATCGCTCTTTAGATCCGCCGCCTTAGCCGGGATGACCGCGGCCAGGTGAATGAACGCCTCGATCGGTTCATCTGGTATAGCGTCGAAGGATTCAGGCCGGCTTACGTCCAACTGGCTCCGGGTAAGCGCGAGTGGTTTTTCGCCCGCCAACTCCCGCGCCACATAGTGACCCAGAAATCCGCCCGCCCCGGTTATTACGATCATGCCGCCGCCCGCATATATCTGAACGCATCCGGCCCAGCGTTGAGGATGAGATCCAAAATGCTGACGCGGTGATCAAATGCCCCATGCAATTGTGGATATTCTGGATAGCCCGAATAATCCATATATCTGACCGCGATGCCTGCTTCGGCGAACCTCTTCTCATCGAGGTAATCCTTTGCCGCCGGTCCAGACAGGTATTCGGTGGCACCCGCCTGGACGCAGAGGTTCACTAGCCGCTCGAGCCTATCGCCCTCGATCTTGTATTCACTGGACCGTGTCAACCTTGTGCGAATGCCGAGCACGGAACATATCCAAACAAGGAAACGGCAATTTATGCGCGAGAGCAATCGCTCGTCTACCATCTCATCATAGAGTTGCTTGAGCGCCGGGGCGTACTCGGCAAACCAGGACGCGCTCCGATAATTCTGCTCCAGCGTCAGCCAGTGCCGACGCGCCCAGGAACTTGTCGCAACTTCCGTCTCGTCGATCCGCTGTCCGAATCGGTGCCGGAATGGAATCGTGATCCACTTCAGGCCATCGGCTGTCTTTATCACATTCCGGTTGCGCCAATCGTTGTTTGTCATTTGGACATTGTCGTAAACGATGAATTCATCCACGCGGCTCATCAGATCAAAGTATCCCTTCCATGGGATGTAATTGGATTGCAGGACCGCTACGCGCTTCATGCTTGTGCTTCCCGGTAAATCTGAGACCGAGATAGGTCTGGATAGCCCTGCTCCTGAACATTTAGATCAGCTAGCTCCTTATGCTGTAGCGACTCAAACAACAGGAGACCGCGGGCCGCCTGCTCGGGCTGCATGTACATATTCCAGCCAAGAATTGTGAATTCCTTCTGTCTGGAAATATCCACGGCCTCCCGGCCATCGAAGCGCGCCAAACGAAGCCACGCTGCGGCATTGGCGTCATCTGTTAGGATCATCCCGCCCCTACCAACGGGGATCAGCTTTTTGGCGTGGAATGACAGGCAGTGCAGTCCGCCTTGATACATGCCGCGCCGGAACCGAAGAGCGCCGTCCCAGATGTTACATGGCTCCAGCTTATAGATGCCTTCCCATGGCCGATCATGAAACTCCACACGCCCGCCGGCATGGATGATTCCCGCGGGCACGCTCGGATACGTGCGCGCGGGTATTATCACGGTCTTGCCTTTGACGCCAACCCATAGGCATGATAGGAAGATCGCCGCCGAACAGCTTTCGACCGCAACGGCGTGTTTCGATCCAGCGTATTCCGCAATCGCCCTTTCAAAACTTCTGACAACTTGGTATGGCATCAATGGCCCCGAGACTCATATTTAGCAATCCTGCGATTGATCTCGTCTCTTGCCGCGGCATGTTCCCCAACTCTCCGATACAGCCTATTTCCAGCATAGGCGCACGGAAGAATGTCGATCACAGGAAACACGGTCTTATGTGGAATCAGCGTTGCGAATACCCGCGCCGATTCCCGCATAAATACGGCATCGCGATCCCAGCCTTCAAGAATGGACAAAAGAGATTTATCGAATACCGATCCAAATCCCAGGAGCGTCTGACGGCCCGGGTATAATTTCGCATGTTGCCGCGTCATGGCATTAACGATTATCCCCGGCCCATAAGCGTCGATCACCGGCCGGATATCAGTCACGCAATCGTCATCCTGGTAATAGACAACCGGATTCGCCGCTTTTGAAGCGGCCACAAACCAGCCATATGGCGTCGGACTCTTTTCGACGATCACCTCGCGGATCTCGGGATGCTTTCCTATCTCTGCCAAAATTCCGGTCAAGTCCACATCTCCCCGAGTCGCGATGGCGGCTGATATTTTCAATACCATGTCCAGCAACCATTCCGTTCATAGACGGCCTTAGCCTTGCGGTAGATATCTGGGTTCTTCCCGTTGACCGGGCAATTCAGCGTAGCCATGCAGGCGTTGTGAACCAGAATATGATCGGCATGTTCATACTCGCCCGCCGCATTGTGCGTCGTGACGGACTCTGCTTTTATATCCTGAAGATATTTGCACAGATCGCGATAATTGCGATTGTGGTGATCGGTCTGGCTTTTGTCCCTCCAGAAATTCGATTCGGTAAGTCCAAGGCAGGTTATTCGATCAGCCAAGGGATGCTCTTTTATCGCCTGCAACCTGGCGGCCTCCTGCTCTGGCTTATCCTTTCGCCCTAAAAATACGATTATGATCTGATCGTATTCTTCCGGATTGAACCAGAGGATCTCATCATCGGGATGCGCGACGATCAGGCACTTCACTTCACGGCCTCCAACTCAGCGCAAAGGATGACCACACCTTCCCTCAACGCGCCCCTGCCTTCTCGTTCCCGCACGTTTCGCACCTTGAAACGCGCCATGATTCCGTAGCGTTCTCCGAACCGTTCACGTTCTGCAGCGCCATCCTCGAAATATTGAAAGGTATTCTTAGTCCAAAACGACTTATGCGTCGGATCCTGGAACGCTCCAGCGCCGTGGGATGCACTCGGGACCTCGATTTCCACCAAGGCGCCCTTGCGGCAGACCCGCCAGAGCTCATTCATCACATGAATGGAGTCCGCGATGTGCTCGAAAACCTGATAGGCCTTGACTGCCTCCACGCTATCGTTTTCCCATGGCCAAGGCTTCGACAGATCCGCTACCACGTCAGCCGGCGGAGCAATGTCGACCGATAGATAGCCCGGGATTGCTCTGTCGCATGCGCCAAGATTCAGCTTCATGACCAATTCCAGTAGCTCCCCAATTTGAACTTTTCAAGAAACAGCGCCCGATTCTGATTTGATCTTCCGGGCGCCATTGGACTTCCACGAAAGGAACTTTTCAATTTCGAATGATCGACAAAGCAGCCGTCGTGGACGCCCACCTTCATCCCGGCCCGGTTTATCATTTCGCAGTAGTCGCGGTCCTCGACCCCGTAATCCAGGCAATAGCGCTCGTCGAGCATCCCGATCTTATCTATGGTTCGCCTTGGTATCAGGACGCAGACAAAGGCGATGTGATGCACCGGGCGAAGTCCCTTACCTTGAGGCTTCTGTAAGGTTGAACCGGTGACGTTCGTCGTCGAGCCTATGCAGCCGTATTCCTGATTATCTTCTGCGGCCTTCTGAATCAGGGTGAATCCTCCCGAACTTTTCAGGAGCGCATCGTCATTGAGCAGCACAACATCTGCGTCGCCCGCAATTCTGATTCCAATATTGCAATTCCGGGCAAAGATGAAGGGCTTTTCTCCATTGTAGAATTCGCACCTATTGATCACAGCCTCATCAACGTCAATGAGTTTTAGACCGTCATCGATAACTATTACCCGGGCCTTCGGCTCGCACAGAGACAATGCCGGAACGCAGGCATTCAGGTTCGACGCCGTTTTGCTCGGGATGATTACCGCCAGATTACCCATTTTCCTTTGCCTGTGCCGTTATAAACGCTTCGTTTTGGATTTGACGATGCTAGACAGGCACAATCCTTTCAGGCCAAAGCAGCGCCTTTAGCGCAGAATCAAGGCGTCCACTTGCTTCCGTGTCTCCCCGATTCTCATAGAGATCAGAGAGTTTCAGTAATATTGCAGCTTTGACTTCCGCCGGGATATCGGACGCGTCGGCGAAGCCACAAACAAAACGGATCACAATAGCCTGGGCCTCATCGATTGTTGCCGGCCACGAGATTCCATTTTTCAGGTACAGGCGCCCGGGCTCCATTGATGTGTCAACAATATATTCATCCGTTTCAGTTAAGACTGTTCCGCTCGGGTCCATAAAACTGACAACTTGAGATGCCCCGGCTGAGTCCTTGTAAGTCAAAGACACAAGGTATTGCAGCGGAGGCTTGGGAATGGCGATGTAATTGGTTGCCGGAAAGGCATCGAGATAGAGATCCCAAGTCTGAGCGGCGAAAGCCTTGTTCGTGAACTGCTCGGCATATCTCCGGGCGGCCGCGATAAATAGAGCAACCAGCGCATCTTCTGGATTGGTTGACGGAGACTCATCGGTTCTCATCCTGAGATGCAGCTTAGCCTCAGTCAGGCTGACCGGCTCGACTGTTGGCTGTATAATGCAAACAGCGTTAGCTGTCATAATTGCCTCAGTTTTTCGTTGTCCCAGAATTCAGCGGGTATGATGTCGCGCGAAACCGTTTCCCTAATTCCAGACTTGGGGCTTGTGTGATGGCTCCTGTGAATCCTGGCAACCATGTGATTTGCGTCCTTTGACGACGCAATCCTATTCAGCATCGGGTAAACAAAATCATTGTCGCTCGACTGCTGTTTGTCCCTGAATCGATGCGCCTGCCAGAATTCCTTTGTATAGCAAAGAGTTGTCCCGCAAACATATCCATCAATGGCAGCCCGAAACCGTTTTGCCTGTTGCTCTGTGCAATCCCAAAAGAGCAGATGGCTGAATCCCGTAACCGGCTTTGAGCTTTTCTTGAGCAGGTCAACCTGAAATGTGATCCTATCGGCAGCGCTCCAGTCGTCGTCATCCCAGTGGCAGATAATGTCGCCTTGTGACATTTCGACGACCCGGTTTCGCTTTGCTCCAGTGGAATGCCGTCTGTCCTCGAATTTATAGCGAATGCGCTCATCCTTCGGGATAAGGTCCTCGATCGGTTCCTCGCCGTCGTCCAGGATAACCAGTTCTCGATTCTCGTATGTCTGTTTCAGAAAGCAGTCGATAGCAGCCGGAATAAAGTTGCGCCTGTTCCACGTCGGCATCACGCAGGAGACGAGAGGCTGACAAGTCAATGGCTGATCTCCTCGCCGATCTCGTCAAACTCATCATCGTTACATGTGCCGTCGTACCCGATGATCATCCAGAACGAACTTGCCCATTCGGCGGGCATCCATTCGCCGTGATATTTAATCCAGTAATAACCCCTGTCCCGATCAAGCTCCATAACCAATCCTTTTCAATTGCAGCCCTTTAGAATCTCAACGTCCATTACACATCGACATAGCGTCTTTTTTAGGAATCTCAACGTAGGTTCTATTGATGTTTTTTATTACCTTAATTTCCGCTCCTTCAGATAAGACCAGACATTCGACATTGGGAAATCTGTCTTTCCACTCCCTCCGAATCCGATCGACAGATTCTGCGCTCAGCAGCCTGGGAAATTCCAAAACAACCAGATCGTTTTCCGTCAAATGCGCCGCTTTGATTTCCCGAACAGCAGGCAGACCGGCTATCGCCGTTCCGCCCATCAATGCTTTGATAAACCCGCGTCTATCGCTCATATATCTCCTCTTGCATCCATTCCGGGCCTTCCGGGCAGCCCCTGAATCCCTCGCTCGCCGTCTTTACCGTCCTTACCCTTCCGACCCTCTTTGACCATCAGCTTCCATTCTTGCGACTCGCTCGGAGACGTCTTCGGGTTGTCGATTTGGCAATGCCACGCCGATCCGCCCCAGGTGACCACATCGCCCTGGCGATATGCATCTCCCTGCTTATAGATTCCCCGATAGATCATCGCGGGCATCCGGAAAGATCGCTCGGTTATATAGCCTCCGGTCATTCGAGACTTGACTAGAAATTCTCTGGGATCGTCCCCTTGAACGATGTCAATTGCCGAAATGCCCGCAATAACGACTTCCCAGCCGGCCTTCTCCAACACTTCACCGGGGATCGTGTCCCGGTAGGATCGAATGATTCCGCCTTCATATCTCGCATAGGTTCCGCGCGGATAGGATCTATCGAAATTCACAGATGGCAGGATGTCGATCTGAAGGGCATCGCGGCCGTCTATTCCAGCTGGCCCAGACGGTCCAACGATGGATTCGCCCTTTTCGCCTCTTGATCCCGGATCTCCCTTTTCTCCTTGCGGGCCCGGAGCGCCGGCTTGACCGTCTTTGCCATTGATGCCCGGCGGACCTTGCGCGCCGATTACTCCCGGCGCTCCTTCTAGTCCACGCTCTCCTGTATCACCCTTATCTCCCTTTGAGCCTTGCGGACCCTGGACGCCCTCTTTGCCGTCGATGCCATCCTTTGGAGTTGGAATTCTTTTGACCGCTTCGACAACGACCTTCTCGTAATCGACGATGGCATCTTTTCCTGGGTCACCCTTTACACCGGGCGGGCCAACAATGGACTGGCCAGGAATTCCTTCGGGGCCTTGAGGTCCAGGCGCTCCGTCCTCGCCGTCCTCGCCGTCCTGCCCGTCTTCAGGGGATGGGATTTGTTTCAAAACCTCGGTGATTATGGACGAGTAATTGACTTCAGCATCCTTGCCGGATGATCCTGGCGGTCCAACTACGCTCTCTCCGTCTTTCCCGTTGATTCCTGGGGGACCCTGTTCTCCCTTTTGCGGCTCTTTGATGTTGGATTTTATTTCCTTGGTTGCGTTGGCAATTTGATCATCGACATAATCGACAACGGCCGATAAAAGTCCATCCCTTTCGGATTCTTCGATCATGCCGCTTGATCCTTTCGTTTTTTAAATTCAAGCAATTTCTTACGGCAGGCATATTCCATCGCCTCTTTGCTTGGGGTTGGCTCCGGAGTTGGCTCTGGATCTGGAGGAGGAGCCACGGGCGCGGGCTTTGGCTTTTCGAAAGGATTATCGGCGTCCCGTTTCGCTAGAGCCTCTAAAGAATAATTCTGCTGTTGCAAATACGGCAATTTCCCGCCGGCTACGGGTTTATAATTTGCTCTGAAGCGCGCCTCGTCCGGGGCCAGCCAGCCGCCGCCGACGGCTTTATTGTTGGTCTCGTACAGGGCGGCGGTATCCATGCGCATGAGGTTGTCAAGATCCATCTCCGTGCCCATGTTGCGCGGCAACTCAAGCCCTTCATCAAGGCTGAGCTCAAGGGATTCGATCAGGATCTGCAGGCAATCCGTGTAATAACTCGTTATAACGGCGTCGACGTTTCCGGCATATGGAGGCAGCGGTCCGCCGAGCTTGTAGAGTGGGTAATGAAACGCCCGCGCCACGTCCTCAACCGTCCATTTCAACTGCTCGGCGAGCTGGGAGGCCTCGGCTGTCATCTGCATAGCCTCAAACTTTAGGCCATCGCCAAGAACAGCCACTCTGCCCCTATTATCACCGCCGAAGTTCTTCTGCCAATCCTCTCTGAGGCGATTCGCCGTTACATCAGTGATCGTGTGATCACTGCTCAACGTCCCGCCAGGTAGAGCGCGGTTATCAAAAAATATGGTCGATGAGTTTTGAATGCGATTGCCCATTGTTGCCGACAGCGCGCAGGCGTAAAGGGGAGATACCCCGACCAGCGGATGCCACAGGCAGACCATCATGTCGTGAATTATTTCTGAGGCGGGTACAACAACCATGTCCTCGGGTTGCAGGGAAAGTAAGTCTTTCTGAAGCTGGTAATACACGTCGCCGCTCTCTGATACCAGCGGCGTAACGCGATGCGGATCGAGAATATAGAGTGCTGTGACAATGCCCCTGCTGTCGCGCTCCTTTAGCGCATACAGATTCCCAGAGAGGAGTTTTGAGACAATCCATTGTTCAACGAACTTGATACGATTCTGGTAATGGTTTGGCTTTCTTAATACAGGAAGCCACGGAGAACCGGAGGTCGTCTCGACCCAGATCCCATTTTCATCTTTGTCGAGCTTGATCCGCAGTTTGGCGACGTCCGTTGCAATCCCTGTGACGCAAGCATAGACAGCAGAAAAACTCAGGAGTTTATCGCCGGTGTCCAGCGTGATGTTTTTCTGCCACGCGCCGGTGAACGGCTCGAGGATCCGGCCCCACCAATTCCAAGAAGAACCGACACGGGTGAGGCTGAATAGTTTATAAATCGCTTTCTGGACGATATTCATCCTAATCCTCGGAAATCATGTCGCGCCGTTTGTAACGTCTCCGGCTTGTTTTTCCCGGTGCTTTATCTGGTTCATCCGGTTTGTCATCCTCAGTAGGAGGAGTTGGAATAGGCAGCTTGACAACGGGCTTAGGTGTCTCTGTGACTAGCTTCGCTTTGACGTACACGATAGCCATGGCGTCCGGCAAGTCGTAGGTCTGACCGACAATGCGCCTTTGTCTTCCGAATGAGTGGTCTTTGATCACCGTCACGGTTTTCATTCACAGTCCCATGAGAAAAAGAGGGGAGACTGGATCGCCTCCCCTCTGGTTTGAAAGATGCGGTCTAGGACGGGCTTGCGCCGCCATATCCGGCCGCGGTGAGGTAATACACCGCTGCTGTGCGCCGGCGAGCCCAGTTGATCATCCGCTCAACGCGGAGACCGACGAGGTTTTTCTGCCACAGGCTGACCATGGTGGTTGAGGCTGGTGATACGCCGTCGTCCATGACGATCGACGCTTCACGGCTGGCATCCAGTGAGATCCCACCTTCGTCCGCGAGCATAATCTCCCTCGGCACTAGGAAGATCACGGTTCCAACCGGGACCGACATTGATGTGACCACCGCGTAACCCTCCAGGCTTCCGCCGGAGGCGTTGATGTTGGGGAATTCGGCCACACCGAGATCATTTCGCAGCAACTGGAGCGCAACTGCGAGCACCGGCTGCATCACGATTACGAGCCCGGTCGGGTCGATGTTGGCCTGGATGATCTGGCTCAGGGCGAGCTGCAAATCATTGCGCAAGTCGGTTGCGGTTGTGCCTGAGGCTACGCTGGTCGCTGCGCCATAAGTGATTGACGCCGGACTGACATTGGACACGGCAACCACGGACGGATCGACGAACTGCTCGTCGAGGAACTGCGCGATCGCTCTGGCCATGTCATCCCGGACTAGGCCTTCAGCCGAAGGACGCGCCAGCCGGATGAGTTCTTCCGTTACGACCACGATTCCGGCAGCCTTGGCAATCCCCAGTGTGGTGGTATCGAAGTGCAACTTCCCAACCGGTTTCTGCCCTGCCTGGCCGACCCAGTTCACTGTGGATCCGGAATCCTGCAACGGAAGCCGGACGTTGAACGGAACCGGACGCAGGTTCGGGATGCGCCCAATGATCGTCTGGGGTCTCAGGTACTCGATGAACTCCGAGGCCATGTAGACGTAATCGGCGAGCTCAGAAGCCCAGCCGTCCGTGGTGGTCGTGCCGGCCGCGACGGCGACCTTCAAAACCTGCTCAACCTCGGGAGTGGAATCGCGCCAGGCCTTGCTGATTTCGGCGGCCTGCATCAGATTTCCCTTGGCGCGCAGGAGCGCGATCGCGTAGCGGGTGAATGCGGTTCCTTTGGGGAGATTGGGCCCCTTGACAGTGACGATTCCGCCGCGCGCTTTGCTGGCGCCTTCAGTCGAAGCCCCGGCCTTTTCGGTAATCGGGACCGAGCTGTCGATTTGTTTCTGGTGTTTCTTGAGACGAGTGATTTGCTCGTCGATGGATTCGATTTCTGCGTCAAGGCCGTCGAATTCCTGTTTCTCGACGTCATCCATTGTCCGCCCTTCATCGGATCCCTTGGTTAAAATGGCCTCTTTGCGGCCAACACTTGCCTGGCGCTTCGCTTCCAGCGCTGCCAGTTGTTCGGAAATGCTTTTCATGGTTTTCCTCTGTGGATTGCCCGAAGCGCCGGGCGTTTTTGAATGAATATCAAGCTGAACGGGTGCGCGCCTTTGGCCGGACGCGGCCAGCGCATCGTGCGATGCAGACTTGATGGATGTAATAGAGGCTTCTGCGTTTGCTGGGATGGTTACAGCCGACAACTCCATGATTTCCGTGCGGAGGTAGCGGTAACCGTTAAGCGTTTTATCCCAACTCTCTTCGAGACTGCGAAAACCGATGGAGAGGCCGCGGATCAGACCTTCCTTGATCAAAGCCCAGGCTTCGTCAATAAATGGCGCAACGCCGCCCTTGGCGATCTGGACTCGCACGCGCATGCCGTCGGAGCTAACCATTGCACTGGTCACAAGTCCGATTGGCTGCCGTGAGTTGTGCTGATAGAGGAACGGGAAGGGGGTTTTAAACTCCATGCCCTCTGGAACCACAACATCACCGACGCGATCCGGAGTGGGAGTTGAGGCGATTCCCTCGATGATCCGCCTTTCCTCGTCTACTGATTTGATATTGATTGTCGAATAGGCCCTGTTCATGGCGTGCCCCAAATAAAAAAGCCCTCGGAAAACCGAAGGCTTTGTTTTTCAACCTGATTCCTAAATTCTTTCTACAGAACGAACATTTGAAATTTGGGCTCTTGTTTCGTCTGCACAATGACGCGCGCGAGAGCGTCTACCAGTGCCGCAATACCATCAATTCGGTTCTTTGATTTCATCCGGTCCGGCTTGCTCGGCTTTACATTGCCGGCGGGGTCCTGCTTCACGGTCATGCAGTCGGCCATCCAATTTAGGACCGGGTTATTGCCATGCCGCAGACGGCCGTCCTTGATCATCGCCAGGAGTTCCGCTGTCGGCGCGTTCATGCTCTGATAGCCCTGCCCGATCGGAACCATGGTCAGGCCGTCATCCATAAGTTGCTGCACGATCTGGGTTGCATTCCAACGGTCAAATCCGATTTCCCGGATGTCGTAAAGCTTGGACAGGTCGTTAATGACTTTGCGGACATAGCTGTAATCAACCTGATTGCCGGGCGTGGTGTGAATAAGTCCCTGCGAAGCCCAGAGATCGTAAGGGACGTTATCCTTTCGGGCTCTTTCGTGAAGGTCGTCCCCGGGCAGGAAAAAGTAAGACAGCACGAAGAACTGATCGTCCTTTGGAAACACAAGCGTGAACGCCGTGAGATCTCGCGTTGTGGAAAGATCGAGACCTCCGAATCCTGAAAGCCCAGCCAACTCCTGGACGTCAAAGGGCGGTCCGCACGCGCGCCAGGCATCCATTGGAATAAATCGGGTCTCCTGGCCAACCCATTGATTGAGGCGGAAGCGGCGAAAGCTATTCTGTTCCGTCGGCACCTCGAGGGCAGTCCGGGCCTCATCGCGAATGCGCTCGATCGGCAGGAAGTCGCCCAGGGCTGGGTTTGCCTTATACCATCCGGTTGCAGGCGTCTTTCCTTTAGCCGGCTGTCCTTCGATGGTCCAATCCTCCGCGTCGTCAAGGCCGTAGATAACCGGGTAATAGGTCGGATCTGAAAACGTGCCATCCAGGAGGCGGCGCGCATATCCATGCTGCTCTTCGCAGATTGGCGAGTGTCCAATGACTCCGGCTGTGGTAATCGCAAAAAGAATGGGCTGCGACCTAGTTGGACTGCCATACCGGAAGATGTCCCAGAGATCGCGGTTCCGCTGCCTATGTAATTCATCGAAAACGACGACATGGGGATTTATTCCGTCCTGGATCCCGGCGTCGGCCGAGATCGCCTTGTAAAAAGAATTTGGATCATCCCGGAGATAAATCGTTTTAGTCGAGTCCACAATCCGGCACATCGAGTTGAGAACCGGATCATTCCGGACCATCTGGGCCGCAACCCGGAAGACGATTGTGGCCTGGTCTCTGGTGCTGGCGGCTGAGTAGACTTCCGCGCCCGGTTCTTCGTCGAGGAGGAGGCCCGCGAGCGCGATTCCGGCTCCGAGCTCTGACTTACCGTTCTTTTTCGGGACTTCGACGTAGGCCGTCGTGTAGCGCCGCATGCCGTTACTTTTGACCGTGCCGTAGATATCGCGGATGATTCTTTCCTGCCATGGCGCGAGGATGAATGGTTGTTTCGCAAAGGATCCTTTTGTGTGCGTGAGGCGCCGTTCAAAGAATCGGACTGCGTCATCAGCCTTTTGCTTTCCTGACACTTCAACCCATTAACCTTTCCCGCCGGGATTGCACCGCTGGCTTGTCCAGCTTAATTCTTGTGCGGGCTGTGGGATTTAACCCAAGATCAGCCTCGAAACGGATCATGTTTGCGGAGGTTGAATTTAACAATCGCCGCGCGGTAGCCAGAAGCTTGTCCTGGTCAAGACAGACAAAATCTGGCTGCATTAGTTTGGATATTTGGGCCTGCAGGTCTGAAATCTGACCGTAGGCCATGGCGGCGCCCATAATTGAACCCTGATCAGATGCTGCGAGCGTCTTCATGGACTCCAAATGCTTGACCAGATAATCCCAATGGCTCCCGGCCGCCTCATTGAGAAAAGTAGGCTTTGGAGGACTCCCAGACTCTGGTTTTGGTTCAAGCTCAGCATGGATAGTCCGGTGTTCTCGATTGCCTTCGATGAGCCGAAAGGCTGTGGGTTTAGGTTTTCTTCCCTTCATAAATCACCAAAAACGCGAAAGGTTGCGGAAGGTCTCGCCCCCGGTCCAGAGAAACGAGTGTATTCTATCTTTATACACCCCCCCTATCTCCATCTCCCATCTTCCTTCGCTGTCTTGCTGTCATGGCACGCCTTACACAGCGCCTGCCAATTATCCCGATCCCAGAACAACTCCATGTCGCCCTTATGCGGCACGATGTGATCCACGACTGTCGCCACTCTCACCGCTCCTATCGCCTTGCACTTCACGCACAGTGGATGATTGGCTAAGTACCAATCCCTTGCTACCTTCCACTTGCTATCGTACCCACGCTGCGCCGCTGTCCCTCTGCGCTTGTCTATCTCTTTGCGCTCCTGCTTCTGATGCTGCGGGCATCTGCTGTAGTACGTCAGCTCATTGCATCCCGGCCATGTGCACGGCCTACGCGGCGCGAGAGGCATTGCGTTTTCTTAATCTCTTGACTGCAGTTTTGATCGTTGGGCTATCTGATCTGTAGCCCCTAACGTACTGATGCCCACAGTGAATCAAGTCTGTGGGGTAGCGGCACTCGCGTTTGTAGACGATGATCCAATCAGCGGCGCTCATGACCGCACTTCACCTGGCTTGTGTAGCACTGGCCCCTTGTAGCTTCCTTGCCAGTAGGTTACGTCACTCATGTTGCGCTGATACTCTAGCTCGCGCTCATCTGCTGTAATCACTAGCTTCCCCGAGGCCATGTACGCCTGTCCTGTATTACACAGGTACTCAGCTCGGTTGCGCGAAGTGTGTGTGGCTTGGCCTGGCCTCGGGTTAGCGATGCTGATGCTTGACATAGTTGTTTTAGTTATCCACTCAGGGAGTGTGTTTTATCGGGGTTGTCGCATCCCCGCGTTTCACGTGCTGGCGGGGAGTTTGAGGGGGGCTACTAACGTGCGTCAATGAGAATAACGCACTCTAATCAAGATACATGGTCATTAGATACCATTTGCTACCATTATGTACCATTGTTGAGGGATAGAAAGCGGTATACTTCTGCCCGCATGATCATCGGACGGCCCGCAGGATTGCGCACAATAACCAAGCGATTCGACTTAATCCAGCGCCTTACTGTGCGAGGTTTCACATGGAACATTGCAGCCACTTCATCGACTCTCAGCAGGTCCTTTTCCATTACACCTCCAACTGCGCGGCCCGGATGATTTCGGGCCGCGCTAGCTATCTCTGGTTTTCTAGGACGATATGGCACGCTTGCGCTTCTTGGTTTTCTGTCCCAACGTGACTCACTTCTGCAATCTGGTTTTCTAAATCCTTGTGGAACGCTCACCACGATTGGTTTTCTAACCATATTAGGCACGCTTAGCAACTCCGGTTTTCTTCGGAGGCATGACTCGCTCGGCCATTTTGGTATTCTGGACATTGTTGACTCGCTATACCTGAATGGTTTTCTTCGTCAAGTTGACGCGCTGTTTCAGTATGGTTTTCTACGCGGGAATGGCTCGCTTTTTGTGTTTGGTTTTCTAACATGGAATGACTATGTACAATCCCCAACTTCTCCTCGTGATAGGGCTTTGACACTTCAAGCCCTTCAAATTCCCGCCACGCCGCATATAGGTCGATCAGGAACATCTTGACCATGTAGCGGGTTGCCATATCGTGGCGGTGACTCTTTGCTGACGGCATCTTCTTTCCGTTACTGCTTTTTGTTGGGGCCGTTCCGCCGTCTTTGTACTTCGGATGATTCTCAAGGCGGTTTCTGTAATCGTAATAAATCTTTGCATACTTCTCGTTTCCAGCCTTCAGGAATGACGGTCCAAGCACTCCCAACAGCTTTGTTTTCAGCACGGGATTAAACGTGATTCCAACTCGAGTGGACAACTCGCCATCTCTGTTTGTATATTCCTTTTCCTCAAGGTGTTGTTTCTGCCTAGACCTTCCAGCGCCATCCGGTCCAACATCAAGCCCTGCATACTTCCAAAGCGATGAAGGGTATTTGGCTTTGTGAATATCGATCAGCGCCAAGATAACAAGCGCCATCAACTCGCCGACTCCGCTTACACCCTTCAACCAATGTTTCCAGAATGGGTGTTTGTGAACAATTCCTTTGATTGACTTGAAATACCTTTCCTCTTGGGCCATCAGAGACATATACGAATCCGCCAGTACAAGCTCGGCGTATTCGCTTATAACTTCGTTGCCGACAAACTTACTCACTCTCGGGAGATCGGCGGCTGCATCGGCCATTGAGTCATAGGCTTTCCTGACTCTTTCCAGAATGTCCTTTCCCTCTTTGTCAAGCTCTGACTCGGGAGTCCCAGTGCTTTGTCCGGTGCGCAGTTTGAAATTGGCGACAATGCGGTTCCCCGCTTGGATTCTCATCTTCTGCAAATCGTAGTATCCGCTGAATATCGATTTTAGGGTTTGGTTAATCATAGTTCCTCGCTTTCTACTCTTGGGTTTCTCTTGGCCCCTGACACGCTTCCGACTGATGGTTTTCTCATGAACGCTGGCACGCTAATCTCCAATGGTTTTCTTTCAGAAGTTGGCACGCTTTTGCGCGATGGGTTTCTTATCACGAATGGCTCACTTTGTTCGTTTGGTTTTCTTTCACCAAATGGCACGCTTGAACCTGGTGGATTTCTCGTCTTCCCTGACTCGCTTCCTTGTACTGGGTTTCTAAGCCTACCTGACACGCTTTGCTCCTTTGGTTTCCTAAACAAAACCGGCTCGCTTCAACATTTTGGTTTTCTCCGACACTGCGGCTTCATGCCCTTATCTCCAACAACTTTGGAGCTTTCTTCTGCAAATATCCATGAATCCTTCCCGCGCGATGCTCGATCAATTGCTTGATCTGCAATCGCATCAGGATCTTTTCATGGAATGGTTTGATTTTCTTTGGGAGCAATTCACGATCTGTGGCTCCAAGCAGTGCAATCGCCCGACGCCGGTTCTTCTGGTTACGGCGCTCAGATGCTTTTGCGATGCTGATATGTTTTTCCGGTGGAATGATGGTTAGGCTTCCTTCGCGAATCGCATGGCCTTGCAGATAGAATCCATGGCGTTCAAGTTCCATTTTGATTTCATGGACCGCGAGCCCGAATTCGCGCGTTCCGCGTTTGCACGAGAGCGCCTCCTCGAAACGCGCCGCGTCGTAAACCTTTCCATGTTCAACGCCTTCGGTTATCAGATCCTCAACTAAACTTTTCCATAAAGGCAGTTTTCTAACAGACATATTCACCTCGCTTTAAGTTGCGTTTCCTACCCCTTCTCCCTGGAACCCGTTTCTCATACGCCTTATGATTCCTGTCGATCGCATGCACCTTGCACAGCCCAGTGTTGCCCACAAGCGGCTGCGGGCCGTAGATGCGCGGGCATTTGGTGCAGTAGTCCCAGACTTGTTCTTTCACGCCGCCTCCCCTTTCGTTCTCCGCTTATAGTTCTCCGCCGCCTCGATCCCGACGCATTTGACCATCGTGTCATATCGGGCTTGGTCCCATATGTCGCCCTGAGATTCGGTCTGTGCGCCGATGGTGTCGGGCTTGTAGGATTTGGTGCCATTGTTGCCTTGTGCGAACTTAACCGCCTTCTTCATCCACGAGCGCCAAGCCGCATCCCAATCCGCAAAGCTGTTGCCTTTAGCTCTATGATGGTCTAAAAAGTTTTCCGTTTCGTCCTCCACGTTGAGGCCGGGGACCTTCCTACTCGCCCATTCTTTCAGATGGTCGTCTATAGGAAAACTTTCGGGGCAACCTGTCTTTTGGGATGTGCGCCGTTTCTTAGGCGCACTACCCATATGCTGTAAGTCGTATGTAGAAGTAGAAGTCGGCGTGCAAGTAGGGTGCAACTGCGGTGCTTGTACGGTGCTTGTACGGTGTATTTCGATATCTTGTGGCGGCTCAGGTAGTTTACTACCCTGTTCATCGCGGTGAAAGTGCTGGTGGAGCTTCATGTTCCTGATCCATAAATATCTCCTTCCATCCACTTCGTACCGCAAAATGCAGCTTTCGGACGCTAATTGGTCAAGCCACGTGACGATCTGATCCAGTGTTGCGTCATCATCGTATGGGAAAACTTGAGCCTTTATCTTTGCCGGACGATCCTCTAAGCGGCCCTCACGGTCAGCTAGGGTCCATAAGCCGACAAACAAAAGCCGAGCATCTCGGCAGCATGAGGACGCCAAACCGTCATCAAGAAAGAACTCTGGTTTGATCTGTCGTATTCTTGCCATGTGCGGGAGTCCTATTTGCTTACAAGGTGAACAAGGTTTACGTTATGAAATGTGTTTCCAGTTGTCGCGCCGGATTACGTGGTATGTGATAGACTCAGGGGCATTAAGCAGATCCATGATTTCTCTTACCGTCCATCCATCGGCGCGTAGGTCAAGGATCTGCTTTGCCTTCTGATCTGTGATTTTGGCGTTATAGCGGGCCGTTCCACGGTAGCCATGCTCCACGGCTTTTTGCTTATTTTGTGAACTGGTTACGTATTCGAGATTTGACTCTGAAGGGTTCTGCGGATTATGATCTTTGTGGTGACATTCCTTGCCTTCAGGACATGGGCCAAGAAAGGCTCTGGCTACCAGGAGATGCCTTTGAATTGTCTTATGGACACCATTCAAGCAGAGGATAACATTGGGGTATTTGCCGGAGCTGCCGCCCCGAATGATATCCCCCGCTTTGGTTCCCTTGACCGGAATAGTACGCCTTACCCTGCCGTAATTGGATACCTCATATGGCCATCCTTCGACGTTTTTCCACGCCTCATCCGTACTTACAGCATACACACTACTTGAGTAGTAGACAGGTGATATCTTATCAGCAGGTAAAGTTTTGGTTGAGGTATCCGCGCTCTGCATTTCTACTTAGCCCTCCTGAAGTCTGAATACTTTATTGGCTCCGGCGTTCCTTGGTATCTGGTGTACATCTCTCTGATAGCTAACTCTATTATAGCTGAGTGGTTTACGCCAATATCACAGGCTAGTTGGTGCATCATGTCCCAACACCTGTTTGTCAGGTTGAAATTGCGCCTCTGCTTGCCTAAGAAGTTGCCCATTGCCCGTGGTTCGTCTGGCTCATCGTATTTGGTCATTGTGTGCCTTCTGTGTGTATGGTGTGCGTTTTTGAGTGACTACCATACTTTACTACTTTTCCCGCCTCAACCATCTCCAAATCCCCCTAAACAACTTCTGACACTTCGCATCATCCGCCACCTGCAGATACTCCCATATGGCTACGATTGCGCGGGCGCGGAGGATGTGCGGGTTGAGTTTGGGTTTTATTGCCATGCTGAGTTCACCACGTTCTTGAACAGGCTCCCGCCTATGCGCTCGGCGGCGAGTTCCTGATAGGTCAAATCTAGTCCAATTCCTACGCGGCCCAGGTCACGCGCAACCATCACCGTCGTGCCGCTCCCGCAGAACGGATCTAAAATCACATCTCCCGGCCTGCTGCCGGCTTTTATGCAAGTCTCCGGTATCTCACGCGGGAAGGTTGCGAAGTGAGCCCCGGGAAACGGATTAGTGGATACTTCCCATACCGTCCTCTTGTTGCGAGTTTCGTAATGTCGTGGGTTTACGCTAAAGCCGGCGTCTTTGGTTGTCCGCCTTGTTGTTGTGCAATCACGCCAATTTCGGTTTTTCCCGACATTGGGATGGTTCACTAAATTCTTGCCGTCCTGAAATTCTGAGCCATTCCAACCGTTTGACGGTTCCTGAATTGCCTTTGCATCGTAGTAATACCGTCCTGATTTTGAGAGCAGGAAAATGTACTCATGCGCCTTCGTCGGCCTGTCCGTCACACTCTCCGGCATGGGATTTGGCTTGCTCCAAATTATGTCAGAGCGCAGATACCAGCCATCGGCCTGGAGCGCGAAGGCTACGCGCCAGGGGATACCAATGAGATTCTTTGGCTTCAATCCCGTCATGCCATCACGGTTAGGTCCGGCAAACCCGCTTCCAATATGACATTTTGTCTGTGGAACCTGATTGCTTCCATTCGCTACATAACTGTCTCCCAAATTCAACCACAGCACACCATCATCCCGCAGAACGCGCCATACTTCCCGGAATACAGCCAGCATAGACGCAACGTAATCTTCCGGCGTTTTCTCAAGTCCGATCTGATTCGGATCGCCATAGTCGCGCAGACCCCAATACGGAGGACTGGTCACACAGCATTGCACAGTCTTATCCTTCAGCGGAATATGGCGAGCATCAGCGCGAATCAGCATTCCCTCTCCATCTTGCAAGGCGTGCTATGGTCACTAATGCAAATCACATCCCCCACAGTCTCCCAATACTCCCCACACCCCTTCACACCACGCCCGCCGTACAGGTGCTCAATGATGCTGCGATACACGCCCTGGCCGCAGTACGGGCAGATCCACATTGGGACTTCATCGCCGGGGTAGAAGGGGATGGTGGGCATCAGTGTTTTTTCCAATCTATCAGCCTGTATTCCTTGCATGTGTCTTTTCCAACCAGTAAATACATACCTGTATTCTCAAAAACGCCAAGCCCGATACAAGCCGGTTGATCTAGCGTCACGTGTCCACTGTACTCAACCCATTTATGTCCATCAATAGGCATTGGGATTGTGATTCTATGGCCTATTTCTTCTGGATATTCCAAGACGTCGCTTCTCAATTTCCCGCCAAAAGCCGTAAGCATTACTTTCATTTACCCAATCTCCACCACAACCCGCTCGTTTTTACTTTCCAACCCTCACCCCCATAACCTCAAACGCCTGCTCCAAACTCTCCACAACCCTCACGCGCTCACCCCATATCTGGTGAAACCGCGCTTCCATTTCGGTCAGCCGGCGCTCGCTGGGCTTGCGTGTGCCGTCCTTTATTTCCAGCAGCAGCCATCGGCCACGGTACTCCGCTAGGATGTCAGGACAGCCGCCGCCTAGTCTGGACAGGTCTAGAACGTGTGCGCCGGCGAGACGGAGAGCGTTAACGATGGCAGGCTGGTTAGCGTCGATCTTGGCGGCACGTCTCAAAACATCCCCCTGCACACATGCCCGCACGCAAACGCAAACAGCGCGACTGCGATCAGCGTGCCGATGATGTCAACGCGACGGCGGACGATGTGTTGGGTTAGGTAGTTGAGCATTAGGACTCCTTCAGAAGTTTTTCTGCATTGTCGATCCAATGATTCATAACGGCGATATTGGTGTTGCCGTGGTCATCAGGGTCGGCCATTGAAATAAATCCTTTGGCTTCACACATGAGCTTATTCAGGGCATCCTTGTACTTGCCAAGCTCGGCCTCTCGCTCAAGAAGTATCCGCAACCGCTGAAGATAGTTAATCTCACTTGTTGGGAATCCTTCGTAATCCACACCGCCGATAGTGGCTACTATTGTGTGCTTGAGGGTGGACAGCTCATCTCTATGCTGGTTAGCAATTGAAGTCATGTACTTCAAATTACCCTGCAAATCGCCTATCTGTAATTTAAGGCGCTTAGACTCATCGGATTTTTGTTTTACAACTAAGTTCTGCTCGTCAACAATTGCTCTGCATTCACCATAAATACCCTTCATGTTCTCGTATTCTTTCCGCGCCTCAGCAAGCTCCTTCTCAAGCGTTTCGCCGTGTTCGCTTGCGCCAATCGCCAGTTGCCCGCATGCAGCTTTAGCCTCAGCAAGCTCCCGATCCTTGGCGGAGAGTTGGGCTGACGCTTGAGTTGCCATCTTTAATGCAACTCTCAATTTCTGTTCTAATTCATGCTCCAAATCATCCCAAGCGTCATTCGGAACATCATCACTATAATTGCTCATTCCTTCCCCCTCCCGACCTCGCGGATTTCGACGCGGATGATTCTGTCGTGTATGCTGCAATCAAGCCGATTCTCTAAACATCTTTTGGAGGGAGATATGTCGCAGAATTCATTAGCCGATACACAATAGAATTCCCCATCGAATGAAGTCGTAATCTTTCCGTTTTTCCCTAGAATCGCCCATCGCTTCACAGGCTTCATTGGCTTAACCTTTTTCATGTGACTCCTGCCTAGTCAGATCGGATTGGAGGCGTTCAACTCTGTCAGTGAGCGTTGTTATTTGGCAACACTGGTCGCAACACTGTGGAGCGCCACATCGAGGACAGCCCATAAGAATCATGTGGTCTGACCCGCAATGCTCACAGCGCGGCTTTCCTCGTTCCTGATTAAGGCCGAATTTTAGATTATTATTTTCGATCTTGATCTCATAATTAAGCATTTCAGCTTCAGTAACCCTGTCCCTGAGTTTGACGGTCAGTTCTTCCGCCTTAGCCAGCCTCAGTTCGAGTGAGGTGATGCGCTCTTGCTTACACTGATCGCAATCGTTCACCATGTAATGACGCTTCTGATGCTTCTGGCATCTTGGCCCTTTCATCTCCCCTCCATCTTCATCCCGCAATGAAAGCAGGTCCCGCAGTTGCATCCTTTGATATTGCATTTCTCATGCCCACAGATTAGACAGACGCAATAGTTAAACGCTCCACATGCAATCTTCTCCCATCTATGTGCATCCCGATACTGCTTGCCGTTTTTGCGATACTGGTAATACAGGCTTACGCGACCAGCCCATCTATCTAGTCGAAGCACAGTCAACATCTCCCCTCCTAAATCGCGTGTTTCACCATCTATGCAGATTTGCGAATCTCAACTTGTCTGTGATGCTCCCGGCAAAGCCAGATCACTCGAAGCGGACTTTTGTAGTCTATGTGGTGAGCCTCAGACCGAGCGGACCCGCATATTTGACAGGGCAATTTAGGAACCTTCCCGGTTCTAACGTAGTAGCCGAGAACCTGCCTTGCCCTGTTCTTCTCGGGGTATTTCGCCCTTCTTCTGCGCTGATATTCCAGCGTTAATTCTTTGCGATGAGGATCGCGCATTCGTTTCTTTTCGTATTCCTTAACGGAATCTATGCGTTTGATGTAACGCAATTTGACATCAAGTTTTGTGCATGCCATACACTTTCCAAGATGCCCATCACCCATCGCCGAATGTTTATAAAATTGGTCAATAGGCTTGTCGATTCCGCATTTGAAGCAGGCTTTGTGCGTTCTTTCCATGTTATGTCCACCATGAAGGGAATATCGTCGTCTGTGATTGGATCTTCTTGTTTTGTCGATGGCTCTGAAGGCCCGGAGCTACCAGTTCCCTTTCCTCCACCTCCAAAGAACGACGCGGCTCCTCTTGCCAAATTTGGGTCCGATTTCTTCCCGATCCAAGCGACCTTGATAGTAGTTCTCCCGTTGTATTCTTCAGCCTTGGTGCCAAAGGAGACTTCTTTTCCGACAATATCAACCCCGAGTTGATATTCAAGGTAGGCTTGGCTTTTCAAATTCTCAGGATCGACCCCAAGGGTTTCAAATGCTTTACTCGCCCTTGCCCGGTTCTTCTCGGTGAGCCAGATCGTGAAGCTGGTTTGCTCATCCTCGGTTTCCAGCATCACCTGATAACCCACGGTTCCGGTTTGAGTGGTGTATAGTTGACTGCCTTCCGCGACTTTACCGCTATATTTGGTATCGGCTTTGAGTGACATTATGCAGCCTCCCTTAACTCAGCCTTGCGGGAGTCTTTCATGGTCTGGAGCTGGTCGAAAAGGTCTCCGAGCTTCCCTTTCTTTCCGTTGGTCAACGCCCAGGCGGTCTTGAGTTGGGATTCATCCTTGGCGTTGAGAATGGCGGATCTGATCAACTCGTACATATCCCGGCGCTCTGCCTCAACCTTTTGCGCCTCGCGCTCTTGGGCTTCAACGTCCTTCTCGGCGTTTTCTTCTGCGGTTCCGAGTTTGTTTTGCTCAACCCCGGTTAGGTACTTCACGACCGGCTTTATGGTATCGAAATTCGGCCAGTTGAACGTGCGCCCGGTAAGAACGCCGGACCTGTCTTTCTCAAAGAAAACGCTGATCCGATAGTTTCCGTCCTTCTCCATCGTCTGTTTCATGCGGCCAAGGATGTGCGGCTCGTATGCCGTTTCCCCTTCGGCCTTCATTTTGGTTCCGATGACTTCCATTTCCCCGTCTTCGTCCTTGTCGATAATCATTCCCTCTCGGCCAAGATAGATGGAGTGGTAGTTGCCATCGCGCGTCAGAGATACGATGCGCTTGTAAGGTCTTTTAATATCTCCCCACGCCTGAATTGGGATGCCGCCGATCACGGTCTTTTTCCCGTTGTAAGCAGCTCTGGCAGCTTCCCAAAGAGTTGTCATCTGATCGATCACCACAACCCCGTAGACGTCGGTGTCCAAGGTTTCAACGGCTTCCAACACATCCATGAGCTGGGCTGTTTGGATGCGGTCGAAGTCAAAGGCCATCGGGTGAACAAGCCTTTCGGGAACGTCGGTGGCGTAGAAATCGCTTCCGTTCTCTGTGTCAATGTAGGCGACTCGCTTTCCACAGAGTTTTGCAAGTCCCTCTGAGATCAAAAGCGATGTCAGGGTTTTCCCTGATCCGGTTCCGCCGTACAGGGCCATCTTCAAATAAGCCTGTTTGCTTTTAGCTTTCGTGAATTTGCTTGCCATACTCGTTTTCTCCTTTTGCCTCCCTCCGTTGTCTGAGGGATGCGAATTGGTTACCTTTCCTCTACTTCTTCCGCGTCAAACGGAATGCCATCGGCTTCCGCTTGTGACTGTACAAACTTGACGTAGCTATCAATCATTCTCTGCATCGTCCTTTTCGCCGCCCGCTTCTGGTATCCCGCCATCCGGCACTTGGGGCTGCAATACTTCTTGCCCTTGCGCCAGGGTACGGATGCGCCACAGGTCGCGCAGATTACATTGATTCTGGCGTTATAACGGTTGGTAGGCTCCGATCCTGCCTTGGGTAAGGGAGACATTAGGCTACAACCCTCTCCACCGGCAGAACGCCCGGTATCGTCACCTGATCAATCTCGCTGATCTTGACTAGAATCTCGGCGGCAAAGGCGCGGGCGTGGTCAAGATCTTCAAAGCACAAATGACAGTCCGCGACGTCGATAATGGCTATGCCGCTGGATATAAGGTCAAATCTCGGCCTTTGCTCTGCTTTGATGTGTACGTATGCGCTTATCATAATTGCCTTTAATTCAGCGTGGCCGCCGTCAAACGACCCCGCCTAGTCAAAACACTGCAATCTCGGGCACAATGCCCCCTTCACACTTGGAGCCCACAGTGCCGGTACGCCCGGCTTCGCGAGTTTGCTCAAGACTATTGGATTTGATCTGCCAAAAGAGTCTTTCACGGAGTCCCTCTGACATGATCCCTATCGCGACTGTGGGCATAACTCTAAGCAAAGTCTTCATCCCAAACTATGGCGACATCGCCAACGATGGGGAAAGTCGTTCCAGGCCGGCAAACACCGTGATAGAGATCCGTTGCTTTGTGATTGATCTGTTTGGCGTCTGCAATTCCGTTGTCATCAACCAGCATGACGTGGCCGTCGTGTAGATTGACCGTATCGAAGCAATCGCAATTTAGGATTGTTTCCAGTTCCGTCCATGGAACTTTCCGGTTAATGATTTCTTCGGTTCCGTCAGTCCTGAGTATCTTGGTTTGTCCTGATGGCATTTCATTCTCCCTTATTTGCTCCCGCCGCCCCCGCGCTAGTCGTCCGTTGCCCGAGGGTCGGACGGTTCTGCCGAAGACGGCGGGATATGCTTGCTGTGGCCGCGCTTGATAGCGGCTCGATCCTGTTTCCGCCAACGGAGAGGAAACGCCGGCTGAGTCCGAGAATCCCTCCGGCTCTCTTGCAGAACGGCTTTGCACCCGCTCACTCTCCCCTGTCGAATCGACCACGTTCTCCGTGCGTGTCCTTCCACGCTGCACAGCAAGCAAAGTCATTTCCTTATCCCCGGTGTCCGCTCGCACAGCCACACGATCAGCCCGCCGAAGCCAATAAGCACAGTCATAAATATTCCGGCTATTAAAAGGGCTTCGACCATAACATCCTCACGAACACGGCTAGCGCAATGAGTAGCCAGATCGGGAAGCATATCTTTGACGCATTGACAATTCCGATTGCGACATCAAATGCGTCAGGTAGGGCGTCTTTCAAATCGTTCGCTATCTGACTTGGAGCGTTTAGCATTTGCTCATCTCCCGTCCAGGTAATCATCTCCACCCCCAAACGAGCGCGATAGCAATTCCGATAAAGCAGATCCCGTAAAACCACGGCCCGCGAAGCATCAGAATGTCTTTGAGTGTGTTCATACGGTTATCCCCCAAACAAGGTGATTGACTTGCTGCTCATAAGTCGGTGTAGGTCTGCCGCCGCATCCCGCCATGCAGCCGAGAATTGCTCCGGTGAGTAGGGCGGCGAGTAGGAGCCAGGGCGGCAGGATTTGTTTGCGTTTCATGCTGTCCTTATTTGCCTGTTTTGCATTTACTTGCCTCGCTCAGCCCCGCCTTGCCACGCCGGACCTCGCCTGCATTACCATTCCTCTCCATGCCCGACCTCGCTAGTCCAATACTCGCCTCTCCTGCCCAGCCACGCCAAGCCGAGTCTGCAATGCCGTAACTTTCCCGGTCTTGCCTTGACCATCCTTGTCAGTCCATACCTGCGTTGCCATTCGATACCGCTCCTTGGAATACCTCGACTCGCCTAACCTGCCACACCACACCTCGCCCGATCGCTCCGATACAGGCCGAGCCCAACCTTGACCCACCTGCATTGCCGATACGCACCAATCCTGGCCCGTCCATACCTTGACTCTCCAATCCTGCCTTGCCCTAACAATCCGAGTCTCGCCTTGCCAACCCATATCCTGCCCTGCCTGCATTGCCTCGCTAGTCCTCGCCCGACCAAACCATTCCCGGCCGCGCCTGCCATGCCCATTGAAACCTATGCCGCCTCTGATTTGCGCTTTCTGGCCCTACGCATTGCCGCGAATACTTCCGCAAGCTCTTTCAGGGTCGCAAACTTCTGCTGGAAGCGTTGCATTTCTTCCATTGCGTCATCCAGAAGCCGCTGGCGATAACCCTTGTCACTCATCACGCTTTCGATGGTTCGGTAGCCGCCGTCTTTGCGATCAGGCGTGAGGCTGACAAATACTCTCGAAAGCGGAGAATCCTTGTCGGCCCCGATGTAATCGACGGTCACGGAAATCAGTTGCCGCGCCTGCCAGAGCCGATAGCGTTCCGCCGCCTCTGTGTCGTCCCATTCAAATTTGGAGTGCAACGGGGATCGCGTATTCCTGGCTTCATCAACAATGTCGCCCGGCAACAACTTGCCTTCATGTTCGTCTGCAATTCGCTTCAATTCGGAGATAACCGCGTCTCTGTTATTCATGCGGCCCTCTCTTTCTGAGCTGTCCCGGCAACCTCAAAGAGCCCCCAACCCATTCCGGCGCTGTTGGGGCTGTCCGGCCTGCCTTCACAGAGCCCAACTTGTGCGCCGACACGCGCAAGCAGATTGGAAATATCCTCAACTGTGAACTGATCCTCATCCCAGCGGATTTTTACATCCGCGCTCCAGTTGAAATAGGCTGGGCGCACGGTCACGTAAGGCTGGCCCGTTTCGACCCGCGCCATATCCTCCTGCTTGACCGGCTTCGCATTGATCTTGATCAGCGGTATCTGCGGTTCTACTGCGTCGTATCCATCAGCCTCGACAAAGATGGACAGCTTTGCCAGCGTCATCTTGAAGCCGACAAGCCTACAAGCCGAGATCATGGCGTTGCGGATCGCAGAGGCGTTGAATCCGTCCCAGCCCTCTTTGCTAATGTAGCGAGCCTCTTGGAATAGATCGTCAGTGGCTTTGGCCTCCCGGTTCTTCCGGCTGGATGCGGCCTTCCCGGTTTCCATTTTCTGTTTCATTTGGAGTTTGGTTTTTGCTGAGAACCTATGAGTAACCAAAACGTCGTTACCCGTGATGTGAAATTTCGCCCGCCCGAATCTTGGCGCGGGTATTGTGACTGACTTCGTTGTTTTTGTGATTTCGGTAGCCATTTGGCTTCTCCTTAGTGTGTGATTTGTTTGTTGCTTAATTGTTTAGCCTGCCTCACCAAACCATCCCTAGCCGCGCCCCGACACGCCATTCCATGCCCGCCGCGCTTCATGCTGCCTCGCAAATCCCTGGAAACGCCCTCTTAATCTTCCAGGTGGTAAGATCGTTCGGGGTGACTTCCCCGTTTTCGATCTTCCAGACGTTGCCCGGAGAAATGCCTATCTTCGCGGCCATCTGATCGAGCGTCATTTGATGCTCTATCCGGTATTGCTTCAGGTTTTTCTTGATTGCCTTTTTGTCTGCTTTGGAAAACATGATTGCAATATAATCTTGTGCTACAATGCTGTCAAGAAAATAATGAAAGAAATAATAGGGGGTCAGATTGGCATGACATACGATGCGGTAATGACAAAGACGCACATGCTTTCTCTGCGGATCACAGAGGAGGAGTTCAACAAGTTTGCAGAGATAGTAAGAAGGGCGAAAACAAAGACTCTTGGCTATGCTAAAGAGGTTGACGTACTGCGTGAATTGATCGGATTCAAGCCGTATAGATGCGTTGCCGAGGCCGACAGGCGTTATCTGTTAGAAGGAAGCCCAAACCTGAAAAAGACATCCTGACCGCGCATATTCTTCTATTCCCGAAGAAGCTCCCACTCTAACCCAGCACCTTTTTCCGAATCACATTCACACACGGTATCAAGCTGATCGACCGGTAAAACCCTTCTTCCGAAACATTACTTGCCAGAACGTGCGCCGTTTTGGAGTCATTGAGGCCGAGGTAGTACCCGCAGCTAAACATGACGATGGGCTCAAATGCTTTAGCCTCGCCGAGCGGCATCTGCGAACCGCTTATGTCCTGGCAACTGTCTGCCCACTCGATTGAGACTACTTTATGGCGCATGTTCATGCCTCGGGATTGTCCACGTTACGTGAACGCTCAGTTATCAACTTTTTCCGATTGTACGTTTCAGAGCTGTTAAGTAGCTGTAAACTGGCACTAGCGGTCAACCTCAGTTGCCGCCTGCATCCGCAGATAATCATTCTCATCCTTGAGCGCCTGCATCTGCTCGATCATGGCGATCAGCGCATCCCGCAGTGTGTAGAGATATGTGGGAAGGTCGATGGTTTCCTCGATAGCCGCGTCCAGCAGGGCAAGGGCACTGTACTCATAGAGCTTGCTGTTATGCTCAGCCGCGCCCTTGGGATACTTAGCGCTGATCGCGTCTGAAATCTGTTTGATGATATGGTTCATGTGCTCGGTCTGCTCTGGCGTCATTTGTCCCTCAGTATAAAATGCCGCGCGTGACGGCTTCCAAATCGGCCTATTTCTTCACAAATGCCTCGCCTGCAAAAGCCCTCAATGATCCGACGCGCTACCATTTCAGTCTTGTCGTACTTTTCAGCGAAGGTTGAAATAGTGAAAGAGTCTTCAGGGGGTTGGGCGTACATTGCGGAGACTTCGGCGTCAAGGCGCTCCCAGAGATCGACGGGCGGTTGTGGCTTCATAGCTTTGTCACCGGAACGGCGGGAAGGTCATAGAGGCGCTGCACGACAAGGCAGGGCGGCTCCCCTCGCCTCTTGCGCCAGGGATCGACGTAAACAAACAACCCGCCTATGTCCGGGTGCATCCGGTGGAGGCTATTCTTGCGGGCGTACTTGGTTTGAAGTTGCCAACAGGGGCAGATGACCCCCTGCTTGGACGCATGAGATACGGCAATGAAGTGGTGAACGTGGGAGCGGATTAGCAGATCAGCCTTGGGAACGCCTTTGGTAGCATCCTTGCCGGACATGGCTGACCACTGCATTTCCCGATCGGTTTGCGTTGCGCGGTAGAAACCCTGAGTACCGCCGATGGCGTGAGCGGCTTCGATGATAACGCCGCCAATATCGAGCCATAGCGCCTCACGCACCAGACGCCCGGTTCCTACGCTGTAATACTGCCTTGCCCCGAGTGCGCCGGCTACGCCTTCCTCATACTCGCCATGTTCGCCCACGTGGTAGGCTGTCCCTTGCGTGAAATAGAACGCGCATCCGACAGGGCAGGCTTCCTTGAGCTTCAGGAGCCCTTCTATTGCGGCTGTCTTCTGATCCTCCATGAGCCGTAGCGACAGGCCCATGCCGCCCTCTTTGCCTTGCTTACCCTCGACGATATCGCCGTTGACGATAACGGCATCGGGCTTGTAGGGCTTGACGCGGCCACAGAAATCAGACCAGCACTCCCATAGATACTTCTGTCCGGTGTTGAGTCCGATTTCCGCGCCCTCTGAATTGACGAATCCGGGCGGCAGGAGTCCGAAAGATGAGCCGAAGTGAAGGTCAGATACTACGACGAGGCGCTTTTCTTTGGCGGGTTTCATTAAACTCCCGCTTGTGAGAGTAATTCCCTCATCAACGCCTTAAGCTCATTGACGGTCAAATCGCCTGCTTTCTTGCTGGCGTCATCCTTCCAGACTACCCCGAAAGGTGTCTCGACCGGGTACTGGCCGACATGAGAAGGTTCAACGGGAGTACCCTGAATCCAGCCCGCCTTGGTTGCCAAAGATTTCTTAGTTTCGATGAATATGGGATTATTGAACAGATTAGGCAGTCCAGGTCCAGGCTTGCCCATCCACGAAAATTGTTCACTGCTGAGATACCATTCCTCATTGTTGAGCTCTGAGCAGTTAAAGCCGCCGTTGAGCGCGAACAGCCCGCCCCACCACTTGCCGCTGCCCGGTTCCTTGTAGAACCATGGCCGCCCCGAGGCTGGGTCATAGGGCTTTCCGTTCATGTCGTAATATTGGATATCTTCTGGCATGTTATTTCCTCCTAGGCGGGACGAATAGGGTTACGCTTGCCCCGTTGAGCCGGTCAAGCAGCTCGTGGGCATCGTTGACGGCCTGGGCTAGATCCTCATCCAGCTTCAAGTCGAGTTTCTCTGCCAGCGCGTGCATAGCCGCGGCGAGTTTGGGTAGGGTAACTTCGGTCAGATGCGTGACCGCTTCTATTCCTGCTTTGTCTCCGATGGCCATCTATTTCACCCCGTATCTGACACCGAATCTGAGAATGGCATCCGTCCCGGTGATGACACTATAGCTGCCCTGAGCCGCCAGGATGAGGCCCCAATTATGGCCCAGCGGATAGTGCGCAAACCCGCCAGCTCCCCCGGCTCCGCTAGTATTCTGCCCGGTCGTGGCAAACCCGCCCGTGCCTAAGAGGAACAACGACAATTTGCTAATCTGTGCCGTTTTGATGGCAAAGCCAGTGAATGCCGTGAATTTGATCTGCGGGATGGTAATTCGACCGTTGACCACGAATTGACTGATCGGGGTAACGTCATAGCCGGAGTAGGAATAGATTTTGTCCGTTATCTGCTTGTCATACGTTCCCCAGCCTGCAATTTGAGGGCTGGCGTTCTGATTGAAGGCCATGCCGACGGTCACGCCCTGCCCGGTTTGGGCTACGGCAGGCAGGCAGAGCAATAGCAGGAGCGCCAGAGCGCCCAAAAGGATTCTGGATTTCATGGGGATCTCCTTATGATTGCTTTGGGAGAGTCAAACAGACCTCTCCCTTGATACTCTAAAGCGGTTCCTCTGGAGGCGGCTCGACCGGAGGTGCATTTGGTTCCAGATCGTCTATGCCTGAAACCTTTGCCAGCAATGCCGCAAACCCGTCTTTGATTTCCTGCGGCGTTTCTTGGTTCACAACGAGATTCTGGAGTTTGAGTACATCAGCCTGGATATTGTCCAACTTGGACTCCATAGCTGTCTTGAAATCTGCAAAATCTTCCTTAACTGTCATGATGATCTCCTTCAGTTGCTGCTGGTTTGCTAGAATTTGTTTGAGACACTTCTTGACGCTTTTACTGCAACCAAATAGGCCCATACCGACCTCACTTGGTGTTGAAACTGCGTAAATCACTTTCAACGGCTTGTCCTCCGCAAGTGCTTTGGACCTTGTAAACGTAGTGTGTTCTAGGCTTCAATCCGGTGATCCGCGACAGATGATCGGTAGTGCCGAGATTGTTCGATGATACTGCAAACAGTTGGCTAGGGATCAGCCCATAGAGCGCGATGCCGCTGCACTCCGATGAAGTTGTCCAGACAATTGTTGCCTCTGTGGTAAGAATGGATGAGGCAAAAATGGATGTAATGATAGGCGGTATGCTGAGTATCACCTGAGAGACTTCGTTGCTGTACCCGCTCTCAAGACCAGCCAAATCAAAAGCCGTAGCTGCGAAGTAGTGCACCCCTGGAGCTAACCCGGTCACTGTGTACGTCGTGACCAGGCCGACATTATGATTCGTGGAGTAGCTCCCCGGCGCCGTTCCGACATGGATCTTGTACCCCGCCAGGTCGGTTTCGGTGTTCGGATCCCAGGCAAGGGTGACGTCACCGGCTCGGACAGCGGAAGCTGCAAGGATAAATAGCAACAGACCTATAAGTTTTTTCATAACACCCCTCCCATCCATAACCGCTTGCGGAGCGCACCGACGTCTATCGGCTGCTGCGGATCTGATTTCATAGCTTTGTCTGGATTGGGACGCCGCCCGCGCCTTATCATCTTCACTTCCCCGGTCTCTTTGAATACCTTCCGCTGCGTCCGAGTCATCGAATCCCATCGGCGAAAGTAGTCCTTTATGGCCCAGCCGATTGCCTTCCGAGCGTAGGTCTTAAATGTTGTGCCCCTTCCGGGGTCATAATCCTTCGCGGCTTGCACCAGGGCAAGCTGTGCCTCATCCCTGATTTCGTCATGCAAATTCGATCCGCGATACTTGCCTGAGAGAAGGCCGATCAGGAACATGTGCTTCTCGATCAGATCGAGCTGTTCATCAGTCATAGATTAGGCCCAGCAACCTCAATCTCAACATCTCTGCATTTATCTCCCTTGATCCGTCGCCATCGAATCTTTCGGATGCCGAGAGGGGCGAGTATGGCTCGCATAGATTCGCGCTCTGCAATGAGCTGCGCATTGCCGATGCAACTAGCGCCCACGAGCGTTATCACATCGCCCTTTCTTATGACCGTACAGGCCAGTTCGTAGGGATCACCATGCTTGCGAAATTCGCGCCCAATGCGAAGGACTCCGGTTTCAACATCCTCGAGCCATTCGATGTGAGCGCCCATGTGGTTATCCTTTTTATTGTTTTTCGTTCGGAGTTGTGATTGTTGTTTTAACCACAGTTTTCGGTTCCGTCGTTTCGATAATCGTGGGCGGTGTTTTCAGAACATTACTTGTGACATTCGCGCCGAGCATGGAGCCAAGGATCATCAGCAGTCCAAAGATGGCATTTGGCGTGGTCATCTCGCTCCAATCGCCAAAGCCGATGCCCCAGCCGCCTACGGCTGCCAGTACCGTGCCGATGAATACCAGAAGCCTCTTGTCTGAAAGAAATTTGTCCATAAATCCTCTTAGTCATCCGCAAGATAGTGATACCGATACAAGCCCCAGGCTGAAGCCGCGCAGCCAAGGAACCATGAAGCGTAATCAGTGAAGCTCTTAATCAAAGGCCCGCCGTTCGCTACGTCGTAAGCCTCGCGCAATGTGCTGGCGGCGAAAACTATCATTGCTGATAAGAATAGCCGAGCTTCGAGGCTCCCCGGTATCCATTCAATGCGATACCGCCGCGCGAGCCAGGAGACGAAGAAGAAGGCGCACAGAACAAGGGCGCAGGCTGATACGAAATGGATCAGGAAACGGTCAAGAATGTGGGCAATTAAATCTTGCATAACGTGGATTCCAGCCGGCGGCGGGATACGAGCCCCGCCAGTACATTCCCCTTCCTGTCGGTGCAATGGCGCGGATCGTCTATTTCACGAATGTCAACCATTGCCTTTTTCATGGCCTTCATGCCGCAGTTGTAGCCGAAGGATACGAGCGCGGCCGATCGCGTCTTTGGTTCCATTGGCACGAGCGCCAATAGTGGCGCGGCGTCTTTGGCGAATAAGGCCAGGGCTTGCTCCTGGGTGATGACCATGCCTTCGGTAACATCCGGGCCGGTATGTCCTAGGCCAATTGTGATAATTCCGCCCGTGTCCTTGTATGCCTTCAGCTTGCATCCCTCAAATACCGCGATAAGCGCAAAGGCAAATTCGGAGGTTGAGACTGTCATCTAGTCGCCATGTGAGTATCCAGCTTCTGCTCTAGCCGGTCGAATCGTTGGTTTATCTGAGCCTTCCAATCCCAATCGAGATGGACCGCTCTATCCTCGTGGTGAGCCGTGAGCCGCGTTTCCAGGTTGGTTACTCTGTCATCCATGATCTTGAGTAGCGTTTCCTGTCGCCCGATGTAGACGCCTAGAAAGATAAGTTGAATACCCCAACCTAAAACGAGCCCCCAATTCCGCTGCAACCATCCCTGAGCTTGATCTGTCATCAACTTATCCTTTCCAAAGAAAAAGCCCCGCCAGGTCGACTGAGAGCGCCGATCTCTGCGAGGCCCTTATGTAACCATTAGCCTCTTGAGACTCAATCGGCTGGGAATGTGAGCGAATAGGTGACTGTCAGCGTTTCCGCCGAGGTCTTCGGGATGATCTTCTTCCAGGTCGCGTTGTTCGGGCTGGCGTCGGTATAGGCCGTGAAGCCTGTTCCATTGACCGAGGCTGACAAGGCTGCATCAGTATATAGTCCGAAAGTGTCTCCGGTCAGCACGTCGACGTAATATGCATTGCCGTTGAGCTCGGTCATCCCTTCGACGGCTTCGATAAGGATCTTGTCGCCGTCGGCCAGGCCGTGCCCGACGCTTTCGATCACAACCGGATCCGCCTGGGTCGCGTTGGTGATGAGTCCGTAACCGAACAGGCCGCGGCAGAACATCGGGGCGCCTGTGGAGGCTTTGAAGAGACCACACTCCATCAGTGCAGCGTTTGCCTCCGTGGTCAGGAACATCTTGGTCGCAATCATCACAACCGGATCGGATGCGATGTTGGTATTGGTCCAGGAGTCGATTTCCGCTCTGAGCGTTTCTGCAACCAGCGCTGTGTCGCCTTTGGCTGGATACGTATAGCCGGTCCCGGTACCGATATACCGGAGCGTTCCGCCGGCGTCCGCATTTCCGTACTGGATCGACTTGGCCATGAAGGAGAGTCCGGACAGAGTAATGATGTTTTTGCTCCGGGATTTCTTGAGGTATAGTCCGGTTCGCGGATCCCTCGCCCATCCGGGACCTGGGCAATCGAGCCTCGCCCTCATTGTCCCAATGCGCCCGATTATTACCCCACATCTATCGCTAAGTTGCATGGCTGTCTCCAAAATGAAAAAGCCCCGGGAGGCCCGAGGCTTCGTTTTTCCAAAATCAAAGATGCTACCGGTTATGTCGTCGAGGGCAGTTTATCTACTCGCTTCCATCTGAACATTGGGAAAGTAGGACCAGAGAAATAAGCCAGATACATCCTTCCGCGGATCTTAAAGAAGTTTCCTGCCAGTGTCTGAATATCTTGGGGATAGGCATAGAGTGGGCCCGCTTGCACCTGAGCCGTCCAAACAGCGCCGGCGTCCGTCGACTCCTGAACCGACACATACCGCGGTCCCCAGCAGGCCGACGCCAGGTACAGGATCGGACTCTCTCCATCTTCATCGACGCCGACAAAGCCCGCAGGATTCTCGGCTGCACTCACCGATTCATAAATCGTCCCATCGGTCGCTGTTTCCCGAAGCCGCTCGAGACTCGGGCCTTCTGAATAAATGTCTATGAAAGCGGAGCCCCATCCTCCAGAGCCGCTCTTTCGGACCATAGCAATCTTGCTGCGATTGTCGAAAGCTATAACGCCGCCAATGTTGCGCGCTGCCGGGTAGTAAACGCTCGTTGTCGCTATAAGCCTCTTGCCGCCCAGAGTCAGGTCGCTCTGCATAGTCTGGCAATATTCATCCGGCGACCACTGCACCCAGGTCACGGCGGGGTTTACGGTCCAGAAGAAGTGCATCCTATTCTCGCGGCCAGCAACAACCCTCTGGATATAGCAATGCGATGACACTGCGTCGGCGCGCCAAATGCCATACAGGTTTTCCGAGTATTGCCCAGGATCCGGAGTTACCATTGCCGGGCTCGACCATGATCCGGATTGCAAAATCGAGTAATAGCCGCGATGCCAATACTGCCCCCCGATCAACTCCTTATTCCCTTGGAAGTAGATCACGGGCTTAAGGTCAGGATATCGGCATTCAATCGAGACGCAATGGCTTCCACCATTCGAAACCGTCGTTATGACTTCATCGTTGACCGTCAACCAGGTCCCGGTAGTTATAGAGAAAACATGGTAAGCGACCCTGCCAGAGCTCTCCTGTGTGGCGATATAGATAAGGTTGCCCGTCTTATAGCAATCAAATGAGGATATTCCATTCGCTAGTGACGGAGCATTGGCATCGTCTGTTGCCGCCCATGTCGCGCCATAGTCGTTTGTGTACCAGGCTTTCAGCTTCTTGTCGTCGCTCGGATTCCGGAAGATGGCAAACAACTCACCTTCTTCGGTGCCGGCGAAGGGCCCAACCCTTGCATTGATTACAATGTTCCCTGAAAGAGTCGCAGCCACAGCAGTTGGAGGCGGCAGTCGGCGGCGGATCCCTTTGAATTTATATTTCAGATTGTCAATGTCCATCGAAAGTTCGAGGATCTTGAACTGCTCCTCGGTGTATCCGCCGGACTTTATTCCTCCAAAATGAGCGATCTCAACCAGGTCGGCGAGCTCGAGATTCTCAAGCACCGGGATAAGCGGAATTTCTCCTTCGAACCGGAAGCTGTCAAGGTCAAGGTACTGCCCGCGGCGCTCCACCACAGATAATGCGGTTGCGGCATCGCGTATCCAATAGAGTTGCAATTGCTCGTCGGGTACAACGTCTCCGATTTTCTCCTGGTCTCCTTCGTTGTTCCACTCAGCCTCGGTCCATTTGTCTGTCGCGTAGTTCGGGGCGTATTTATATGGGATCTGGTTATAGGCCGGATCGGCAAGTGACTGGCTGACGGTTCCTTTGTAAAGCCGAAGGATGTCGTCCAGATCGACCGTCGGTTCCTCGTCATCGGTCGTGTAATGGACCGTTATGCGGTCATTCTTATCGCTGAAAATGTCAATGTTCGACGAGCGCTGCAGCTGAGTCAGTAGCTCGCCGAACGTCATCTTGTCTTTTAGCATCCCGGCACAGGCAAGCCCGGCTGCAGTGGTCCGGGTCTTAGTTTCCTCGAAGGACGCGAAATTGATGCGGTCGAGGCCCTCCACGCCAAGGATAGTTTGGAGTATCTCTAGGATGAAGTCCGAGAAGTTGGTGCATTTCAGGGCGAGAGTGTCTGCATCGTAATATCCGGTCACGTCGGCGCGGATCTCCGCATCGGCCTGATCGGCAGAGAAATTGATAATGCAGTGCTGCAGCCAAACATTTTCAACGGTGTACTCGGAAGGATCGACCAGGGAAAACTCATCCTCATCGGATGCCTTGCGGTAAACGGCATCGATTGATTTGCATGGATGCCGGGCGACCAGATAGCCAAAATTCGCCGTATCGACAAGGAACAGAGGGATGGCTCCGTTTGCTGCCGCGACGGTCCCGATAATGATCGGAGAGAAATCGCGCGCAGGAGATTCTGGGAGGTTTGGATACCGAGTTGCATCCACTTCGGCGGGAATCTGGTTTTCGAGGGAATCATAAACATAATCGCGCAGCGGCATGCTAAGCAAGCCATCGCTCGGCTGCGTGATCGTTCCAACTTCCCTTTTGCATGGGCGCAAGAAAGCTGAAAGGCTGGCCCCTTCCGGTCCGAGCCTAACCTCAGCGGTTGCCTTGCGTATCGTTTTAGAAGCTATTTGCTGTCGGAGGGAATTGTCCAGGTCGAGCAGTGTTATATTCACATCGCCTGTTTTGATGAATCCAGCCGGCGCCGAGATCGCTCGGGTGAAGGTTCCATAACTCTTAACTTTCGGATCAAAATAGATCGTTGGATGCCTCACTGGATGCGCGGCCAGGTACAGCGGATCGATAGCTGAAACGCGCGGCGTGATCGTGATCGGCGCAACCCATCGTGCGGGAGTTTCGAGGTTTATCAAGGCGGCTGTAACAGAGTCTCTTATTACCTTAGCCGTGTCGCTGATGGACCCGCCCCGATCCCGATTCCGGGTGACGGATAACGCATCGACGATCCTCTGCATGGAATCCGATATGGCGCCGTCGAAATGCGTGGCTTCGATGGGCGGAGGATAGAGCGCATCGGTCGCCTTCATCAAAGTATCAGAGACGCTTGCAGTCAAGTGGCGAGCGAGCGCAGCGACAGCAGAATCGAGAATAACTGAGAGCGTATCAGAAACGGACGCGAACCAGGCAGTCCTCGCCTTCAGCGCAAAGGAGCCATACGGTCGGCCCGGGGTCCCGGTAAGTGAAAGTCTGGTTGTCGACATTTGTTACACGATGATGAAGGTATCGTTATTTGCAGGTGCCTCAGTTAAGGTGACCACGACGAAATGGCCCTTACCTCCCGCGAGCGAGTAGGATGAAATGGTCGTTCCCTGGCCAGCCAGAGCGCCCGTCGTAAAGATGATCACGCGTCCCTTGTAATGATCAGCAGTCGCCTCGGTTATGTCGTCGGCCTCGAACTCGGTCGTGGTTGGAGCAACTGTATCGTCGACCGTGCCGGTAATGATCTGCCCGGTGCTCAGAGCGAGGCGTATAGCAGCAGCGGCGCTCCCGTTGATCTTTCCCATATCCACAGTCGCCGTCTGCAAATCAAACGCCGTAAGCTGAATCTCCTTCGCGCAGGGGCCGATCTTCAAATCTGTTGTGGTGTCCTCCGCAACCAGAACAATCACCTTCTCGCTGGTATCCGCAGCTCCAAACGCCGTAGCGTCGTTGTGAAAGTGGATCTCATATACCCCTGGGATTGCAGTCTCTTTGAACCTGCATTTGCTGGAAGATGATGGTGCCTGATAAGTGCCAAGCGTTGAGACCGTTTCAATATTCGCCCCAATATAGCTAGTCAATGCAGCGTCTTTATCACGCAGGTAGGATATACGAAGGTTTGTACTTTGGTATGTCAGGCCTGTCACCCCCGCGCCTGTAATCACAGAGTTGTCGGGTATGAATATCTTGACCATGTTTGAGGTCGAGCCGCGCTTACGAGTATCACTCATCTTGTAAATCCTCCGTGCATACCGCGAAAACCGCCTGTTAAGTCGGGATTGAGAAGGAGACTGCCAGTTACAACTGAAGACTCGATCAAAATATTCTGAGGCGCGTATCCCATCCTATACATGCAAGTACTTGGACCGCTCAATCCCTTGGTCGCTCCGCTGACCGTAAGCGATCTTGTCGGATTAGCATAACCCCAGTTTGGCTCTGGAGACTCATCGCCAAGCAGAGGCCAGTAGTCTTGCAGATTTGCAGGCCTTCGGAATGGCAAGCCGTCTCGCCATAAAGGAGTAACTCCGTAATCACCGGCAACCATGCTGGTATAGACACATAAATTTCCAATCTCCCCGCTGCAAGGGAGACTGGCCCGCGCTAGACCGCCAACGTTCAACGTCAAGGCGCTCAGATCGGTATTTTGGAGCGCCGTAGCTTGTGTTCCGTGAAAATAAAGCGTGCTTGAACCGCAGTTATAGACCCATCGGGCCAGTTGATCTTCAGGGAACGGGAAACCCACTGCGTTCGCGTTCCACTGAATGTATATCCCTGTCCACACTCCTGCTGTGAAAAGTCCAGTATCAGCGGTGATACTTCTCCCGCTTACACCATTGTTCATGTAACCACAGTACAAGTTGTTGCCAATCTTAAATATGTCGAAGTAGCTTGGATCGTCTCCCATCCGCAGAATAAGATGATTTTGACCGTCACCAGAGGACCATGTTGGTCGAAACCAAAGGCCGACAGCTCCAAGGGCGTGAGGCCAAGGATAACTCGCGGCGGTTAAAACATCGGTTGCTCCAGAAAACAGTCGAGACATTCCCTACTCCCAAATAAGACTAGCCATCCAAGTGGAGATCTGGTCGAGAGTCCAGCCTGAGGTCTCAAAGGTAAGATCCATCGCTATTATTTCACCGCCTACAGGCGTGTCCGCGTCGAGCGTGATCTTGCTTTCTACGTATTTATCGTGGTCGCTTGCGCCCCAGGTCACAGTCGTCGTCCCTTCAGCCTGTAGCGTAGCCGATGATGGGTCTTCTGCCATCGCAACCGATGCCCACTTTGGATTTACTTTGGCAACGTGGGAATCATCGTTGCATAGTCCTATGAGACGAAGTTTGCAAGTTCCAGCTGGTAACGTTGCTGGTAATTGGAATCTCAATCTCCAAATCGCATCGGCATCAAGCGAGGCAAGCACCTGCATCCCTTCATCCTGCTTGCTGCCTGCGCCAGCCCCAGTATGAAACCCAGGCCAAACCTTTCCTGACGTTGCCGGATATGCACTACAAGGGAAAAGCGGACCGCTTGCCATAATCGCTCCTTATAATTTAATCTCCAATCCCCGCGATTCTTCCACGAGGGTCATTTGGTAGTCGTGGGCCAGTTCAAGACCGGACAGTCTCCCGATCTCCTGCGGCTGGTAGTCCTGCTCTTTGCGGACGTAGTACACGTCAACTCCAGAGGCATCCGGGATGTACACGAATGGATAGACATTGCCGAAGACTGAGGCGTCCAGAGCGGTCAGAACGGCCAACTCTGCAGCAGAAGAAACCCGGAAGCTCGGATTGAATTCCCGGCGCTCGAACAGATGGTAATTCCAAAGCACTCCGGCATAGGTCTCCCCGGAGATCGTGTTGCGCTTCTGTGCGGGACGGTAGCTCTCGCCGATCCGGCGCGCGCGCGGGAAGACGGTCCGGTTCCCGATCAGAAGCTGACCGATCTGGATAGCCACGGAGTTGCTGTCCGTTATAGTCAAAAGCCAATAGCGCGCAGAGACCGCAGTAAACGCCTTCCAGAGGTCGTGCTGGCGATAAACAGGAGTAGCTACTACCGTGCTCGGAGGGCTTCCGGATCCGGCCTTCAGGCTCAGTACAGCGCTGGCAGTCAGGTTGTGGTTGATGAGTGAGATGGTGTCTGCCTGGACGGAGGCCTCAAAGTCGATCAGGATTGTAAGACTCGTCAGCGAGGTCCCCTTGAACACCCGAGCCGCCTGCTTGTCATAGAGATTCGCCCTTGGGTAAGCGGTGTCCTCGGTGCTGGGAGTGATCGTTGCCGCTGAGGTAATTAGGTTGGTTGCAAGATATGCGCCTGGCATCAGTAGGCCCTCACTGTATGTCCGTAGGCCCGGACAACGGCTTCTCGGAATCCAGTATTCCCGCCCGCCATTTCCTGCTTCAGGATCGGGATGACCTTGTTCTTAACCGTCTGGACAATGTCTTCCGATCCGCCGTTGATCGCCAGGTTGATGTTGATGCCGCCCCCTTGGTAGGAAAATGACCGGTTCTGACTGGCCGGGACAACGGCCTCCCCGCGATGCAGATAGGCAAGCATGTCGTTTGGAACATAGCTTGTGCCAGAGGCGAGCGCTGGAACTGGGGCGACTGTGCCAATGCTGGCAATAGCGTTTGCAATCGGCTCAAGTAAATTCAGATAGGCTTTTATGTGATCTCGCGCTTCGCTACTGGCTTTCTGGATTTCCAAAAGCGAACCAAGAATCCAATAAGCCGATTCCCCGCGCAGGCCATGAACATCGATAGCAGTTTCCCGCGTGTTCCGCTCGATTTCGTCCATGTCCCCGCGGTCTTTGAACAGGCCAATGATTCCCGAGACAGCTCCTCCAATCGCGCTGGCTAGGGCCATCGTTCCAAAACTGGCGGCAGATCCTGCTGCAGACGCCGCGCCGCCTCCAGCACTAGCGACCCCTCCGCCTGCGGTCGATGCACCTCCGCCCAAAATAGAACCGGTCGCTCCTCCGCCTTTTCCAAATATTCCTCCAAGCCAGTCCCCGATCTGATTCCCGACTTCGGTCATTTTGCTGATAAGTGGATTGAATAGCCCCTCCATCAAAGACGAGAAGGCGGCTTTGGCAAAATCCTGGAATGGTCCTGCCCACTTGGTCAGCTTTTCGGCCAGGTCCTGCGTCATGTTGGTGAGAGTGGTCGAAACGGAGCGACCCAGGTCGTTCATCGATTCCGACGCCTTGCCGGTCGCTTTCTCAAAATCGCCTGGGACCTCGACAATGAATTTATTAAGTTCCGGGAACATGCCGGCCGGGTTTTCAAAGGGATTTGAAGGCTTCATGTTTTGGATTGCCGCATAGGCATCTTCTGTGGATTCCTTCAGATCCTTCAAGTTTGCAATCAGGTCAATCGATGTTTCGGAAAGGTCCATGAGGCTGGGGTCAAGTTTGTCCGACGCGATTCTGACTCGATCCATCGCATAGGCTTCTTCGAGCAGCTTCACCTGGGCGTTTGAGAGCGTTCCCCCGAGTCGAATCTGCTCGGTTGCCGCTTGCATGATCACGGCATAATGCTTCTGGATGGGCGCCACGTTGCCGACAATCTTCATCTCATCTTCGATCTGCTTCGTTAGCTTGTTAAATGGGGCATAGGCGTCCTTTATCTCCGCAGTCAGATCCTTGGTTTTCTTTCCAAGATCATCCACGCTTATGGCCGTCGCTGCGATTGCTTTGCCCGCCGTATCGGTGACCTTGGTGACTTGTTCGATCTGAGGCCTCAGTTCCTTGTGGGCTTTGGCTGCCGTGTTTACTCTTGTGGCCCAATTCTCAACGGTCTCATTTGCGAAGCGATCGACATTGACGCCGAGAGACTTAAGCTTGTCCGCCAGACGTTGAGTGGTTCCTTCGAGGTTCCCTAAGGCTCCACCTACATTGGGCGCCGTTCCCGTGACTTTTAATAGGACGGCAGCAACGGCCTCCCCGGCTTTTCTGACAGATTCAAATTGGTTCAGCCACTTTCCAATTTCCCAACCCGCAAAGGCAGCGCCAACAGAGGCAATAATGACGGGCAATGGTCCGAATGCCGTGATTAGCGCCCCGACATTTGAGGTAAGCATCCCTATTGGGCCGAGCCATGTAAGAGCTCCGGCCAGAGCGCGGAAGGCGCTAACCGTTCCGGTAATGCCGAATGATAGCCCGACAAACATCGGCGATAGCGTCGATATCCCCGTTGCCATGCTGCCCAAAACGAGTAGGACTGGACCGATAGCCGCTGCAACCGCGGCAAGAGCGATTACTGTCATCTGAGTTGATTCGGGCAGCTTAGAAAACTTCTCCACCAGGCCGGTCACAAAGTTGATTGCCTTTTCAATGTAAGGCATCAGCTTGTCGAATGCCTTCAGTAGCGCGTCTCCCAACGGCGCGGCGGCCAGAGCTACCCTGTTGCCGAGGATTCCCATTTTTTCGCTAAAGGACATGGTATCCGCAGCGGCTTGGTTGATGGTGTCTCCGCTCTCTGATATTCTCTGAACGAGTTCCTCAATGCTGAATCGGCCCTCTCGGATGGCTTTGGCAAGTTCCGGACCAGCTCTGGTCCCGAAGGCCTTGACCGCGATCGCCATTGCCTCCGTTTCGCTCCCAGCGCCCTTTATGGATAATTGCAGTTGATTCAGAGCTTCTGCGGGTTCCTGGCCAGCCTTGGCAAATGCAGACATGCCTTTTGTGAGACCCATGACAGCCTGTTCAACGTTGACCCCTTCCTTTTCCCATTGGGCCATCATTACGGCTGCATCTTCAAGACCAAGACCGACGTTTTTCAAGGGTGTGGCAAATTGGACGCTGAGATCTGTGAGGCGTTGAATGCCTACGCCGGTAGCTTGGCTGGTTTTATATAAATAATCCAGGGCCCCGGACTGTTTCTCGGTTTCGATGGACCATTTGGAGAATAGTTCGGTCGTCGACTTTATCAACGGCCCCACATCCGTCCCGGTTATCCGAGAGAGGTTGAGCATCTGGGAAACCATTTCCTCGAGCGGTTTCCCGGTCAGCCCGAGGCGTTGATTCAGATCGGTGATCGCCGAAGATACATCTGTTACGCCCTGCGGGACTCCGGACATGACGTTCTTCATGCTCTGTCCGAGACTCTCGAGGTTTTTCCCGGTCGCTCCCGTCCCAGACCGGATCTTGTCCATGCCCTCGTCAAAGTCGTTGGCGAACTTGACCACTGCGGCGCCGGCGGCAACCAGAGGCAAGGTGACTCCGGCAGTCATAGTCTTTCCGGCAGCCGTAAGTTCCTTCCCCATATTCTTGAAGGACTTGGTAGCCTTCTTGATGTCGGTCTCAAACTTCGCGGTGTTCAGCAGGAAATCAACAATGACCTGCCCGACTTTTGCGGCCATATCAGACCTCTTCCTCAACGGCTTTTGCCAACTGTGTTGTCATGGTATTCACGGCATCACTGCCTTTATTATCAAAAGCGGGACGCATGAATGGCTGCTTCTTAGCTCCGGGGTGTTGGACGGTGATTGTTTTTCCATTGATCTTTATTTTGATCTTGTGGGGCTTTGCGCCGAATTCAACCAGATGACCGTGCTTTACTTTTTTGTAATCAATTCCGACCCTGGCATAGGCATCAATGTCACTCATACCAGCGCGGCCTTCCGTGTTTCCGACGGAGACCTTTGTAACGATGTTATCTTTCAACTTCGGCCCGCCGTCGAATCCGATGATGTGGCCGGCCATCATAACAGCGCCAGTACCTCCGCTCGGGGCAAGGCGCGCGGCTTCAGCTCTGACAAGTTCGGTTCCATCGTTAAGGGCTTTCCGGATGGATTTCCGACGCAGCTTCTCAGGCAAAGCCTGCAGGCGTTTCGCGATTTCATCCAACCCTTTAATGGTGATACCTTCAGCCATTAGACTTTTCCTTCTTCTGCTGCGCGATTTTGCGTTGAAAGAATGACGCCAGGTTTCTCTGTTCGGCTTCGGATTTCAGTTCTTCTCTTTCGTCTTCCTCTACCTGAAAAAACACCATGAGTTCGTGATATTGCGATGCCGTCATGTCCGATAACATCATGTCCGAGTGCGGATACCCCAGGGAATGCGCGAACTTCATCAGCGCACGCTTCCCTGGCGTTAGTTTTTTTCAGCACCCGCCTCAGCTTCGGGTCCCATGTTGTTGAACTTCATGGCCTGGTCGCCAAGGCGCTTGAGCGTGTTGAACGGAACCGACATAAGCCACTCTTTCGACGGCTTGTCGCCATCAGCGGAACTCAGGCAGCGCGAGAGCAGCTCGGCGTACAACTCGACACCGTGATCTCGATCCTGGCCTCCGGTCACCTTATTGGCTGCAGTGATGACTTCCTGGCATTCCAGACCGCTCAGCTCCGAGATATTGAAATCCTCTTCCGAATCCCACTCCTCCACCTTGACCTTGATGCTCTTTATCGGCGGAGGAGTTTTGAATGTGTTCTTACCCATATCCTCCTCCTAAGGTGTGGCTGTGACTGTGGTGACCGTTCCCGCGATCTTGAGCGTGCCGCGAATCACCACCTTGCCCTTGAGCTCACTGAAATCCGTTTCGAGCTTGGTGATCACGCCCGGGAACTGGTAGCCGTCCAGGTTGCGGTCGAGGATTTGGAAATAATGCTTTTCTGCATTGGCATACGCGGTCCGGAACCGGCCTTGCTGCGCGTCGCCGTGGATGTCGTTGGCCTCGAACTGGATCTCATTGCCGTCTTCGAGATCGAACACGAGGTAGTCATACTGACCCAGAGTGTCGTGATTGGTCATATCGACGAGTTCTTTGCTCCCGCCGACGGCGCCGATCGAGAAGAGTTCCGGGAGAGCGAAAAAACTTTCCGGAGAGTTCTGGTCGCCGATATATAGCTTGGTCTTGAAAGCCTTGCGTCCTGCTGTCATGGTGTTACCCCCAAATGAAAAGGGCCCGGTTGCCCGAGCCCTGAAATGGAAAAGCCCCAGATTTCTCCGAGGCTTTCGGTTGAATTCCTAAATCCGTTACTTCGCCGTCTCTACCAATGAATCATGAAGTCGCGCGATCGGCCTTCGATCTGGCGCAGCGTCGGCTCGTCTTCAAAGTCCATATCCGGGTTCGCGCCTTCGTCCCAGATGTCGCAATCGATGACCGTCTCTGGTGATGCTCCGTCGCCGATGGATCCGGAATAACTTTTCAGCAGTTCATAATATCGTTCCATAGCGTCTTCGGCAGCGCCTACGCTCTGGGCGTACACATCAATCTGAATCCTCGCCTTTCGGAAACCCACCACGCCGACGTCTTCCGTAAGATCAGCAGCGGGTTGGCTGATGATGTCGTACACGGTCGCCGGATAGCTGGGATTCTGCGGCAGGTCTCCATGGTAGATATAAGGCGTGATAGCGGCTGAGCTCAGGATGCGATAAATCGTCGCCTTGATCGATTCGCTCATTGCTGCCTCGCCTTTGTCCAGATGTTCCAACGGTCGCGGCGGCCCACTTCCTGAACGCGATGAATATCGTAATAGCGACCGTCGTAATTGATCCGCATAGTGGAAATGAGGCCGTCGACGTACCGGATCTGGAACTGAGTGTCAATCTCCGCCGATATCTGACGCGCGGCCTCGAATTCCCGACCGCCTCCGGAATACACATTCGCCCAGCACGTATGCCACGTGGTCCAGCTCTCGGTTGGCTCGCCATAGACCGATCCCTGAGTCTGTGTCAGTTGTTCAATAATTATTTGGCGATCAAGTTTTCCAATGGGCAGGATCATATTGCCCTCAGCAATAGTGGGCCAGAGTGCTTAAGTCGGACATCTGCCGGCACTTGAGGAATATCCCCCTGGACGATATGCGGATAAGATCCACGCTCCGGATGCGATGGGTCATATCCCTCGGCTAAGTTCTTCGGGTCCATTGAATTATAAAGCTTCCATTTCCTAATCCGGTCTTCCCTGTTCATGTAGCCGAGGTGAAGCAGAGCTGTATTGCACGTTCTGAAAAACGCATAACAGGCGGCCGGAACGCAGGAGCAATGAAGGTTCCCGTTGACTCCGGTTCGCTTGAATGAATATTGCCCTAATAATCTAAACAGAGAGGGCCTTCTGAACCTTCCGTAAACCCCATCGGCCCTCACCATATCTCTTGAGTTCCAGAGGTATAATATTCTGAGACTGAAAGACACAACTCCATCGCCGATGTCTGTGATTTTACGAATGCCGCTCTCCCCGCCTGGTTCCAGGACTTCATCGCCGTCAATCATCAGTACCCAGGTCAACCGCTTATGCTTCGCCGCTATCTTGGTCACGAGCCATTCCTTGTCGCGCCCCTCGTCGTAACCATCAAACGGCGACGGAAGGACTATAGCCCCGCACTCTGCCGCGATTGATGCCGTGTCATCGGTGCTGTGATCGTCCATGAGGTAGATCGCCTTGCACCATGCTATGGATCCCAATACCTCGCGGATCCAGCGGGCCTCATTTTTCACGCGCAGTGCGGCAACTATTTCTCTTTGCATGTCCACCACGACCACATCGCCCTGCCATTTTCATCATACGGAGGCCAGGGCCTCTGCCATCCCTTTGAAATATAGACGCGGGACAGGCTCGCCCACGGATCAAAGGCTATCTTGTCCAGCAAAAATACCGGCAGAGACGGATTGATCCAGCCCTTTATTGCAGAAGATTCCCGCTGCCATTGAGTAAAGCCGAACCTCCCATTTGCGCGCGGAAACGTCTTGAAGCACCCGCTGCGCATCAGACCAATACCGCCTATATGCCTCGCCTTTCCGTAGTTCCTTGGGACCTCTCCCGGTTTGACTGGATTGAATGATTCAATGCCGAGCAGATCCAGCTCCTTGTGCGACTCCATGACCTTCATGCACTCGCCCAGCCAATGCGGAGGCAGCATCGTGTCATTATCAATTTTGGCAAATACATCGCTCGGGGAATGGCTCAGGTAATGATTCGTGATTGCGACCGGCCCGCCCAGAGACTCAAACACAAATTCAACCTGCACCGGGTAATCCACGGACTTGAGATATTCGCGCGTGCCATCGGTTGAACCATCGTCATACACAATGAGTTTCCGCACTTTCGCCCATTCCGTATTGGCAAGCATGGCCGCCATGGATGCCTTTGTGAATTCCAAGCGGTTGAAGGCCAGATAGATAATGTCGATCATTCGAAAGGCCAATGTTTTATGTGATTAAAATGAAACATCATGGTTTCTTTGCCGGCTACCAAGTCGATCAGTGAACCATCCGTAAGGATTTTTAGATGCGCAACTGGCTCATGTTTTTTATAATCAACCTGCCAAAATGCCGACTTAAAATAGATTTCACCCGCCGCGGCAGCTTTCCTCACTGTACGCACGAAAAGGCCTTCCTCAAACGATACGAACTCATGGCCGCTGAGGGCCTGCTGCCAATTGGGCACCTTGCGATATAGGGCATTTACCTTCTCGCAATTTCGATAGAGTGAAAACGGTCCGCATATCGCATCCGGATCATTGCCGAAAATATCGCAGTCGCCGAGATATTCATCCGAGACGAATCTGTCCAGCCTGCCAAAGACCGTGTCCTGATCACAGTGACCC
>Ga0209593_10000084_pt1 | contig 47331 bp, 56 predicted proteins | sample PPLLaktember2015_3_FD_187260 | JGI IMG/M metagenome (GOLD analysis project Ga0209593, IMG submission 187260) | Freshwater sediment microbial communities from Prairie Pothole Lake near Jamestown, North Dakota, USA - PPLs Lake P7 Core (6) Depth... | ecosystem: Environmental > Aquatic > Freshwater...
TCGCATACATTTTGTGGTTGACCGCGTTGGCGAACAACGCGCCCGCCATCCCAGCGGGATATGGCGCGTTGAACGTGCCCGCCAACGGCACCGCTGCCGTCAAGACGGTTGAGGTTGAAGCCGAAGACATGGGTTTACCCTTTCATTTTGGGCGAAGCGGGGTGCCGCTCGACCGGAGGGGCCAATCGAGCGGCGACGGCGCTTACGCGATGGAGTAAACGCCGTGGCAGTTGCGTTGATCGGTGACCAAGCCACCGACCCAGGTCTTGGCACGATAAAAGACGTACTTGTCGTAGGGACGCGACGGCGAATGATCACGCATCGACTCGCCTTCGACGGCCATCGGGAAGATGTGCTTGGTGTCGAGAACGTACAGGTACTTGCTCTTGCCCTGGTCATCGAGCGTCGGGTCGTACTTGATCGGCTTGCCCTTGAACGCGATGTCCGCGATGGACGCGTCGATCATGCCGCCTTTGGCCCAACCTTCCAGCGTGTAGTTGCCCTTGGCGCGAAGCTCCTTCTCGAAGAACTCCATGAAGTCAGAACCGGCCAGGAGAAGGTTCGGGTTGCCGCCATATTTACGAAGCTGGCGGAACTCCTTCTGGAGCACCGTGACCACGCCTTGCAGCGTCGCGTCCGCAGACGGGATCGCCAGAGACGCGCGGTTGCGCCACCAAGTGTTGGCCACCGGGTCGATACCACCAACAGTGGCCGCTGCCGCCGGATTGTCCACGACAAAAGACTGAATGCCGGGAACGAGTTTGGTGTCGGGCAGGCCGTCGTCCCAGAACATCGTGTTCATGCCCCGGTCGGTGCCTTCCTGCATGTCCTCCAGCTTGTCTTCCAGGAGGTTCGCCAGCCGGACTTCTTCCGAGTGCGTCGCGGTCGTCGAGCCGTCGTCAGTGTCAACGACACTGATGCCGTTCTTGATCAGCTCGTGCATCGAAAACTGAATGCCGGAGTGGATCAGCTTGTACGGGAATTTCGCGGTCTTGATGTTCTGCGGATCGCTGTAGGTGACCGGGTCATCATGCACGAAGCCCATGATGGTGGTCGTGTAGACGCCCTTGACGCGGACAGTGATGAACTCCAGACCGCCGGGAAACGACTTCTCCTTGGCCATGAGGGCTTCGAGAAGAGGTTTGTCGGTGATGGTGCTCGACGTGATCTTGCCACGGCGAAAGTGATAGTCGATTGCCGCGTTGGCGGCGTTTTCAAGTTGAGCTGCGGTAAACGGCATGGGACTGCGTCCTTCTCAGACAGCCCCGCTACGTCGAACTCCTGATGCCCATCCGGATCGCTTCCAGCATGGATTTCGGTTCTGCTACGCTGCGGGGGGAAGACGCGCTGCCATTCAAGCCTCGCACCGGAGCTGGTCGTGGCATCAAAGCCTTCAGGTCCGTCGTCACGCGGTCGTAAATGCGATTGAACATTTCGACTGCTTGCTGTTGGGACGCTGGGGGGCCGTTCTGCAAAACTTCCAGCTTGGCTAGTTCGTGAACGCGAGCGGACTTCCGGCTCCAATCGAGATCACTTCCCGCCTTCTGCCGTTCCCATTCGTCGGCGGTGTTCACCAACGATGTCATATGACTTCGGAATCTGGCCTGGGTGTCGGCCTGCGCTCGCTCTTGCGCGGAGTGTTGCTCCCGCGCTCGTGCGTGCGCCGCTTCGCTTCGGGCCATAGCCAGCTCGCGAGCGTGCTGTTCGGTGAGGTAGCCGTTCCGAACCTGATCGGTCAGGTCGTCGGGCAGCTCAACGCCAGCCTGCTTTTGAAGCTCCTGGACTATCGGAACCAGTTTCCGCAACGCTTCGTGCGGATTGCCTGATTTCATCGTGGTCGCGATGTCGAAAACCGTGTCGATTTCCTCGGGCTTCAGCTTGGTGGCCCGAATGTAGTCCACGACCTTGTGGTACTCGTTGACCTGGGTCTGCAAAGACTCGTTCTGCTGACTCAGCTCACCAACACGGGATGTCAGACGCTCGAAACTCTTTTTAGTCCGGCCTTTGAGCTGCGAGCGTTCAGCTTCGCTCAGCTCATCGGATGCTGTCTGTTCCTTGGTCTTTAAGGGATCGACTTTGGATGGGTCGGGATCTTGTGGTGAGGCTGGCGATTCCTCGTCCGCGTCTTTTGGCTGCAAAGCGGAATGAACCGCCTCCACCATCGACTTCGGTTCGCCGGTATCCTTGGTTTCCGCTGGCGACGACTCAGCAGGCGTAGTCGTTACGTCGGGTGCTGCGGTCTGGGCAGAGCCATCGACCGGACTTGTAGTTATTGATTCGGGTGACGAATCCGAATCTGCCATTTACGTCTCCCTATGCCCGATGCTGTTAGCGTGTCGGGCGAATAAGCTCACACTTCTCACAGACGCAGACGCGAACGTCAAGGATTCGGTCTTTTTGCGTCTTATTGCATTAAGCCACCACCGCCAGCGGGGTACGCCGGTTGAGGACCAGGTTGCTGTGGTCCTGGCTTGGCGGTGTTATCTGATCCCTTCGCGCCCTGCGCGCCGGGGTCTTTCTCGCCGCCCTGTCCTTGGCCACCGGCTTGCGGCGGGCCGATTTGCGGCTGGTTTTGCGCCGCAATCGACGGCATTCCGGCCTTGTAGAGATCCTCGATGCTGATATCGAGCAGATCCGCGTACTTCTTCGCGAGGGGCTTGGGCGAAACGCCAGGGATTTGAAGCACATACGGCGCGGCGCGCTCCAGATTCGCAAGTTCCGCCGCTTTATTCGGTCTGCCAGACGAGCCAGCCTCGATTTCCAGCTCCAGGTCTTTTGCGATCATTTCGCGGGTCGGGCGGGTGTCGGGCCAGACCGCGCCGGGGCCAGCGATCTCGACAACAGTCTCTTTTTCCAGTTCGAGCATCATCAGGTGCCCGACGCTCTTGGCGAGTTCACCTAAGAAATCGTCGAGTTCATCGACGTTGTCGGCCTGCGACGCGCTTCGCGCGCTTTCCGCGATGGAGTTCTCGGTGGCGGTGCCGCCTGTGGGAGTGCCCATCGCCGCCTCGGAAGACCCAACAGACCGGAGGATGTCTTTGTGATGCTCCTCGACCTGATACTGGTTCGGGTCGATGCCGGTGTGATCGAACTTCTGGATCTTCTTGGCGATGTCTTCACCGGGCTGGAGGTTGGCGATCTCCAGGATGGCGTGGGCTTCGGCCTGCGCGATTTTGCGCTTGTCCTCGTCTTCCAGCGACCCCATGCCCACGAGGTACTTCGGCCGGTTCGCATTGCGATGCTCGCGAAGACCTTGGCGGGCGCGGTTCACGTCTTTTTGCGGATGCCGCATCAGCCAAACGTCTGAGGGCGGGAATTTTTCTTCTTCCGATTCCACTTCGTTGAAAACCAGCGGAAACAGGTTCCAAAAACGCTCCAGCTTGACGGACGGCTCTTGTGGCTCCGATACAAAGTCCGGATAGCCTTCCGCGATGACGAGCTGCTGGCGATTTCGCTCGTCGAAGATCTCGTAGATGCAAACCTCGCACGACTTATCGTCTTTTCTCTTTTGCGGCTTGCCATCGTCGCCCACCCGGTAACGCTTGGTGTAGTGCTCGCCAATACGGACGCCGTACACTTCAAAGACACGCTTTGGCGTGAGCAGATATTCACGCGCGTACCAGCCGCACCCCTCCAGGGTCTTAACGTGGGTCACGTCGGGATCGAGAATGATGTCGCGCACCTTGGGCCAGGAGAAGATCGGCCCTTCCCGGATCACGATCATTTCCTGATTCTGTAGGTCTTTCAGGTTCAGCTTTAGCTGCTCCAGCTCGCCCTTTGCGCTGTAGCCACTGTCATACGCGCTGTTGGCACCGTCGCCGTCGTTGACTTTGTCGAGGGTGCTTTCGATGTTTTTGATCTTCGATGTTATATCGCTGATCTTCGCAGACACGTCTGGATTGGGTTCGAGGATACGCTGGTAGCCGAGCTGGCAGTACGCGACACCAGCCACCTTGGCGCGGCGTACCAGCGCCTTCATTTGCGACTTGAAATTGGTCGCCTGTTCCTTGGTGTAGTAATCCCAGAGGATTTCAAGCGTCTTGCCGAGCTTTTCCACTTGCTGCTCGTATTGCGAGACTTGCTTGATCTCCTCCAGCACCGCCATGTCGTTGGGATCGGGGCCAGGGGCCATCATGCCCATCGACACCATCTGCTGCTGCATCATGATCTTCTGAATGATGCCTTCGAGCTGCTCCGTGGTGCCGTCCCACAGCGTGTACATGAGCTTTTTGCGCGGCTTCGCTGCGACCTTGGGGTCCTTCGCGTAGAGCGTCGCCACCGACTGATTGATATGCCGGGGGATCACCGGGACCGTGTATGAGTCCGACTCGATCCACGCCTTGTCCGCGCCAGCAAACGCCAGTTGTTCGCAATCACGCGTGCGCTGGTAGAACTTTTTCCAGAATTTCTTGGCGTCTTTGATCTTGTCTTCCCACTCCTTGATGAGTTCGGCGCGCTGTTCATCGACCTCGGGCATGTCGTCCCAAGATGGTTTCTTGGTTTCGGTTTGCATCCCAAGGGCTTCCGCGCCGGTCATCGCGCCGCCCGTGTCTGCGCCATACACGTCAGTCATCACCAGCCTCGCGTCTTTTTAACGCCGTCGCGGGCGCGAGCCTGCGCGTTCTGCAAGATCCATTGGATCGAGCCGCTCGCAAACTCTGGTTTTTTAGGTTTGCGGACCACCGGGCCGACTTCTTTGCCAAGCCCCATACCGATATGGGAGATCCAATCGACGAAATCGTCATGCGCTCCGGCCGGAAACCGCAAAAGCTGCGCTCTTGCATTGGGCCACCACGGCGCGCGTTTGGGGAAATAAACCTTACGCATTCGCATCCGGCCCTGGATCGACCTCGCACGAAGCGATTTGTCTTTTGACGGGGTGACCGCGTCCACCGACGTGTAGATCCGTTCCTCGTGCATCCGCTTGAACAGGAACGGCCCGAAAGACTTCGATATGAGTTCGCTTTCCATCCACCATAAAAGTGGTTTGTGCAGCTTGAACTTGATCAGCATTTCCTCGACGGTTTGGTCCGTCTCCATGCGTTCCCAGGTCAGATCCGGTAAGACCCAAATATTATCGTCTTCGTCGATGCCCACGCATCCCAGCACCGTGTAGTCGCGGCCCTGGGCGCGCGACACGGCATGGTCTGAAGCGCCGTATTTGCGGAGGTTTCTTGGTAGCTCGCTGACATCGTACTCGACGATATCTTCAGCCCTGAAATACGAGCCATCGTCTGGGGTGGGCTTTCCCATCCGCAGCGATGAAAAACCAACAGGGTCATTATGCTTGGCCTCCGCAAGAAAACTCAGCGGGAATTTCTCTTCCCAGAGTGACGCCATTGGCTTGTCGCCAAACTCGCGCACCACGATGGGATCGGTCTGGACGTGAAGATCCAGCTTCAGCGCCTTCGCCAGGTCCGGGTCTGTCACCACCGCAGGAATATTAAAATATTTCCAGTTGGCTTCGATCCCCGCATAACCCCCGTCCGAGACGGGTCTTTTTCTTGCCGGGTGGTCCGGATCACAAAGTCTTCCGATCAGATCGTCTTCGTGCCAACGGGTATGCACTACCACGATGGGCGTTTTGCCATGACATCTGGTGAAGACCACACGATTGAACCATTTCCATATCTTGTCACGGTAACTCGCGCTGTTGGCGTCTTCGTCGTTACGAATTGGATCGTCAACGAAGAAGAAGTCTGCGGGCTTTCCGGTGCCAGAACCGCCGACACCCACGAACGCCAGCTTGCCCCGCTGTTTCGTGATGAGCAGGTCTTTCGCCGCGCCGCCTTTGTCCAAAACGTAATTTGGGAAGACCTGTTTGTAGCCGCTACTGTTGATGAGCTGCCGCACGTCGTCGCCAAACTCGTTGGCGAAATCCTGATTGTACGCGCCGACCATGATGTGCCGTCGCGGATCTCGACCGCTGATCCAGGCAGGGCCGCCTCTTGTCAGCACTTGGCTTTTTCCGGTCTGAGGGGAGATCGAAACCGCGACGCGCTTCAAATCGCCTTTCTCGACTTTCTCCAAGATTTCACAGAGCAGACTTGCCTGGGGGGTGATCGTGTAAAGAGACTTTGTCACGTCGTCCATCGCGTTGGGGTCGGGCATCGTCAAGCGCATGAACTGGATCAGGTGGTTCTTGGAGTCTTTTATCGCCAACAGACGGCGTGCCGCGATCAGCAGCTCGTGCTTACTGGCGTCGTCTTTGGTGTGCGGCTTGTTCACGGGGTTGCCGCCGCCTCCAACTGCTCGACCCGCGCGGAAAGTTCTTTCACGGCGTTGATCAGTGCAAAGACCAGGGGACTGGTGTCGAGCATCCGAAGATCTGTGACTGCCGCGCCGTCGATGTAGCCAGCGATCTGCTTGACGCACTCCGGCATCGCGCCTTCGGTATTCTGTGCAATCAGCCCGACGAACTGCGTCTCGGCAACCGCGTCCGCGTAGTGCGGAGAGTTGGGATACGGGACAGTCGGCGCGTCTTTTGACGCTGACTTGGCCAGCGCGCCAAGCGCGTCGTTCGACGGCGCTTGATTGGTGTCGTTACCCTTGAACGTGTAGCGGATCGGCTGGAGTTGCTTGATCTGAGCCAGACCGCTGCCGTAGTCCCCGACCACGGTCTTGATGCGCTCGTCCGACGAATCCGCCCACGAGCCGCCGCCCGGTTTCGCCGCGTTTACGGCATTCAGGACGAGATAGCCGTCCCCCCGGATGTACAACTGCTGTCCAGACGCTTGATGAATCCCAAGGAAAAAAGAGCCGGTAGAAACACTGTCAAAAGTGCTGTAGCCACGCAGCCCGCCCACGTTGTCTTTATAGGTGAGGGTTGGAGGTTGCGCCCCGACCCCGCTGACGTTGATGGTGCCACCAAAGTTTCCGTTGCTGGAAACACCTAATTCCCCGGTGATACTTAAACCGCCCGCGTTGAAAAGACCGTAAGTGTGGGCAGAGTTCAGGTCTTGGAAATAGACCGCGCCGTTGGTCGCTGGCGCACGGATCGCGATGTTGCTGGAATCATTGTAGATGCCAGCGGACGCAGCACCGCCGAACGTAAGCGTAGCCCCGGCGTTGTTGAGGTTGATCTGGCTGGTCATGAACAGATGACCACCCGTCAACGCGAAATTAGCGCCGTCGTAATAGAGATATTTGTTGGTGAGATTGCCAAACAGAACCGCCCCGGTCGTGGGTGCGCCAGCGCGGATCACATTCAAGTCAGCGCCGGTCACCAAGCCAGCACTGAGCGTTACTTGGCTGGTTGCCCGCGAGATACGAATCGGAGAGGCAAGATTTGTACCGGCATCGTTCCAGCTCGACAGATCGAAATTAGACCCGGCGTTGCTCCCCGACTCTGTCTCGCCATTGCCCAACTGCAACGTCCAACGCGTGATACCGTTGCGTCTGCCGGTGAGCCAGCTACCGCCCGAGGTCTTATCCAACGAAATCTGAGCATCGACTTTGCTGATCCCGAGATCGCCGGACATCGTGTCGCCAGCAACCGCAACACCACGCGCCCACGCCGCAGCCTTGCGGCCATAAAGACCGCCGTCTGTTGGTGCTTCCGAAATCCCGCCACCACCGCTTGCAGACGGAAGCGGCACCCACTTTTCGCCGTCCCACGAATACATATCGTAGACTTGGCCGACAGTCGGGCTACTCGGGAAATTCAAGGCCACGGCTTATGCTCCTGGCGGCTTCGCTGGCAAATCCGGCTTCATGTCGGGCTGTTCCGGCGTCTCTGCTCCACCGGCAGCGGCGTGTGCTTGCAGCATCGACACGAACGAGTCTGAGATCACTTTCATCTGCGCCAGCATCAGCAGAAAATTCGGCGCATTGAATGTCATCGGCATGTTGTGCAGCACGTCGCGCGCGGCCACCACCACGGTCAGCGTCGCCGCCGCAATACCAGCATCAAGTCTTTCGTTGGCGTCGCGCGGTGCTGGCGCTGGCGGCGGCAACGGCGCGGCCGGGTCCGGCGTGTTGCCGTCTGCGAGCCACTTGTCGTACTCCGCGCGATCCCTGTTGGCGGGATCGTTCGGGATGCTCGCCATGTCGCTGGTGCGGATGACTACGTCGGTGTGGGTGAGCTGATAGTCTGCCATCAGAGCCTCGCGTCCAGAGACAACATATTTGGATCACGGATGGCATACGGTGTCCCCAAAGCCAAACCCGTGAAATTGCCAAACCGCACACCGCCGCCGCGCGGCGTGATGCCCAAGGTCGCCACGCTGACAGCGGACTGAACGAAATTCGCAGCCATGCTGGTGAAGGTGAACACGCCGTCTTGAATCATGGTCGGGGTGACGCGCATTTCCCGCCAAGCCAGCGACATATCAATGAAAGCGCCACCGCCCAAGCCGGTGCCCGAAGCGGCGATCTTCTGATAGTACCGCTGACACGTCACCAGCTCCTGGTCGAACGACCGCATGATCAGCGGATACTGCGTCGCGGTCAGTGATTGCATTCCCGGAAGAACAGACACGCCCGTGATCAGCAAGCTGTCGCCAGCTTTGACCAGATTGCTGGTGCCGGTAGCACCGATAAAGCCACCCGCTGTCCACGCTCCGGCGGGAGCCACAACACCGCTTCCGGCCATCGCGGTAAAATGCAGCGTCATTCCTACGGTGTTGGTCTTCGCCCACGTTCCGGTGACATCGCCAGGGATGGTGATCGTTTTATATTCCCAGGTGTTTGCCGTGGTGATGCTGTACGAGAACGGATAGCTCCGAAATGGAGCAGCACCGTTTCCAACAACGCCAGAAAACACTCCCGTGATCGTACTGTGTGCAAAAAATCCGAGTGTGATCGGCTGCGCGTTTGGCGTTCCCCACCTCAAACGCGATACCCGGTAGCCCTCTATGCTTTGCAGATAAGCACAGTAGTCGGATGCTCCGGGGGACGTGTTGAACGTCGAAGCGTAGACTTGTATCGCGTTGCCACATCCATATGGCGTGTACTGCGTGGCTATTTGCAATCCCAACACCGCTTGCGAACCGAACGAAAGAAGCTGCCAGCCATCCACGACATATTTTGCGATGTTCGTGCCACTTTGAGAGGCTGTGCCGCTTTCCTGACTGACCTCCATAGCGCCGTTGAGCTGCATTCCTGAGAACGCCAGCGCGCCGCTTGCAGAGCTGCCGCCACTCGCGCCGCCAACGCCGACCCATTGCGAAGACGTGCCGTCGTTGTAGTAGATGTAGAGCTTGCCGTCGTCCGAATCCCACCAGAGATCGCCGTTGACTGCTCCGGCAGGAGGCGTCGCGGCGATGATCGCGGCACCCGTACCGACACTCACCCACTTCTGTCCGTCCCAGGTGTAGCCGTTCGAGACGGTGCCGACGGCGGGCGAGGTTGGGAAATCGAAAGCCATCAGATCCTCGCGTTCATTTGCATCCAACTATTCGCGTTGGCGGAACGCAGCACACCAGCCTGACCGGCATTGCCAGCGGCTATCGTGCAGTTGATGGACGCCATGAATTGCGTGGTCACTTCCGCCACCAGCGAACTCACCGACACAAGTCCCCCGCCTTGCACCGCATGAAAATTCGCCGCTGCCGCCGTCGTAAAAGTTGGAGCTATTCGCATTGGCACCAGAAATGGAATCCCGAGCAGCAACGTCGTTGCAGAAAAGACGACGCCAGACCCATAGATCGATTGCGCTGCCGAACTGCTGATCCGTTGCAAGTATCGCTGACACGTCAGCAGCTCGTCATCATACGGCCGCACGATCAGCGCCGACTGCGCCGCTGCCGGGGCGTTGCTGCCGGGGACGACGACAACGCCCGTGATGCGGATCGCGTTGCCGTTCGCCGCCAGGACATTGATGTGGAGCGGCCTCGCGACAAAGTTTCCGGCGACCCACAGATCACCGGGAGTCGTGGTGAAATCAGATCCGCTCGCCACCGCGAACGACAGGATGATGCCCGCGTTCTGGTCTTTCAGCCAAACGCCAGCGGTGTCACCAGGGATGGTGACAGTGTGATACTCGGGAACGCCGCCAACGGCCTGGTTATATGTGAAGACATATGAACGCGAAGCCCCGTTGTTGCGGATGCTGCCGTTGTAGATACCGGCAACCGTGTTCAAGCTCCAGAACCCAATCGTGATCGGCTGCGCTTCCGGCGTTCCCCAACCGAGCCGCGCCACCCGGAAGCCCTCGAAGATCTGGTTCAACGAACAGACATCGCCAGCCGCCAGCACCGGCTTCGCCGTGGCGGTCACAACGTAAGCGTAGTGCGTGTGCCCGCCGCCAAAAAGCGGGGGGCCAGCGTTAGCCGCCGCACCCGATGACACCACCGCGCCGCTCACGCTAACAGCCAACTGCCAGCCGTCGCAGATGTAGCCATTGTCGGCGCGCGAGGCCAAACCTTCCTGGTTGACGCTCATGCCGCCGTTGATCTGCATCCCTGAATACGCCAGCGCATCGAGCGGCGCGGCGAACGCGCGCATCGACGCGTCTGTCACGCCGATGGCACCCGCCGGGACCGGCCCGTTGATCTGCACCCACTGCACCGACGTGCCGTCGTTGTAGCTGATATACAAACCGCCGGTGTCGCTCTCGTACCACATCGTCCCTGGCGGAACGCCAACCGGCGGTGAATCACCAGCCACCGTGGTCGCGACCGAAGTGCCGTTGGCCGCTGCGGTGATTCTTCCGTCTGCCTGCACCGTCAAATTGGTGCTGGTGTAGCTCCCCGGCGTGACGCCGGTTGCTGGCGGCAGCGGGTCCGCTTTCCAGCCCTTAACGCCAGCGCCGTTGGTGCCGTAGACTTTGCTCGCACCGGGCGCTTGCGCATCGTTGACCAGCTTGACCGCGACGTTGTTCAACGGATCGGTGTTGTCCTGAACATCGATAGACGACTCCGGAACAAGCGGACTGCCCTGGATCAGCTTGGTCTTCCAGACGCCATCGGAGACGCGATACGAAAAACCTGTTCCGGTCAGCGCGCCAATCGCTTCGATGTCCGCGTCAAAGTGAACGTCTTCAAAGTCAACGATCACCAGCCAGTAGCCCAACGCGAAATCCGCGTTGAAATCAGTCGAAGACGTGTGCGTGACCTGACAATAGTAATAAGCATTCAGATGAAAGACGGTGTTCGAGCCGACATAATCGTGGTTCGGCATCCACGGCTCCGGCTTGCCGAAGCCAACATAGACATCGTCCCGCAACTGATCCTGGCCAACACTATCGTTGGCGAGTTCGCCGTCGTCACGCTGGATCAGCGCAAGATTTTGCAGGATCTCGTCGGTCGTGATCTTGATCGCGTTGTATTCTTGATCGACCTTCGGCGCGGGATACGGATCAGTCGGATGAAGCGCCTGATCGTTCTGAAAATTCGTGATTCTGTTGTACGGGGTCGGCTGCGGCATCGCTTGCTACCGTGACGGTAGAGCCGGTGGCGATGCGGCGGTGCGGCCGAAGCAGCTCGAACAAATACGCTGTTTCTATGCGCCGGACAAGTGAACCGGCTGACCGAGATCACCTAAAATGTTTCCGACGCTCTTTGGCTTCCTGATGAGATCGTTCGGATCGACCGGCTTCTTCAGCGGGGCAAGCGCATCAGTGAAAACACTCCCGAGCATCGCCGGTCCCGCGAACGCCAGCGCCTGGGGATTGGTCACCTGCGCGCCGGTCTGCTGGAGCGCGATGGGGTCGGTAGCGTTGATCGCTTGCGGCGCTGTTCCAGCGGCTGAAGCCGGAGCTGCCGACGCAACGCGCGCGGCTCGACCACCGCCGGAGGGGTTTGTGCCTTCATATTTCGCCTTCCAAAGAGCTGCGAACTCACCCGCTGTCATGTCCTCGCGTCCCCCGTTCAAGACCACCGCGTCCCTGGCCACGCCGGGTTTCCTGTAAAACTGCGACAGCACATCGACCGCTCTGGCGTTGGGATTCGCGAGAAGCGCGGGAGCGCCAGCGCGTCCCTGCTGATGAGCTAAATACACCTCCCAATCGGCGGGTTCGCGCCCCAGCTTGGTGCGGAGCGTGGCCATGTTGTCCTTGATGTACCTTGCTCCGGCGTCCACGTTGGCGTGCGGATCGAGCACGTCCTGGCCACGCCCGTACTCGCCCCAGCTCCCCCCCGGTTTGGTCATGAACTGGTAGACGCCGCGTGCCGAAGACCTGGGGTTGGCGTTTCGGGGGTTCATGCCCGACTCGATCTGCGCGATGCGCAGCATCATTTCCGGTGATAGGCCATAACGGCCAGCGGCTTCCCTGATGATCGTGCCCAGATCCGGCATTTCGGGCCTTTTTGGCCTGTTTCACGGGAAACGGGGGCCGAATCACCATCGGGTGGTGATCCAGCCCCCCACCACGGAAGAGTGCGAACGCCAAGAACGCCCTCTACCACCAGAAAAACCCATACCACGGGCGAGATTGCTCGAACAGAGCCAAAACGAAGAGGCCCGACCGCGCTCTTGGGGAGCGGGTCGGGCCGAGTTTCAACAATCAAGGTTTGCAACCGGATCGTGCCATCCCCGACGCGGGCGCGTCAAGGGGGGCTTAGGCGAAAACAGGACAGAAACGGCCTCGAACCGTGAAAATGAGCCAAAAAGGGCCTCGAACCGCGAAAACAGGACAGAAAGGACCCCGAACATGGCTACTTTTGCCAAATTTGAAAATTTAGCGCCGGGGGGTTGGCCAATCGCTGCTCGCGCGTCGCGGGGGGTGCCAGGGGGCGGGGGTCGGCCATAGGCCGGGTCGGTCTTTTATGAATAAGATCAAAGACTTAGCAGACAAAGCAGACCTAAAAAGACAAGGCATGTTCAAGGGCCGTCCCCCGGTTTCTGCCCCGAACAGGCAAGCCTAGTCGAGGAACGCCAACGACTTAGGTTCCCTTGGCGCGGGTTGTGATGCTTCGAGCTCCAGGTCCCGAACAGGGCGCGCCCTGGCGAATAGCTCGCCTTCCAGACGCTCCACTAGTGCCCGTAGGTCGCGGGCAGGCATTTCACTTAAACTCTCCACGGGCTTCGCCAGTGCCGCCGCACTGGCTTGTACGAGGCCCGCACGGTCCAATATGTCCGCTGCGGCAAGCCGCCTTACCGCACTCGGAACCGCAGGGTCGCAGGCAAGGCGCTCCATGACTCCGAGCATTTTGGGCACAATGGCCAATAATCGCGCATTCAATAGGTCGCGCAGATGCCGCTGAACGCGCAAGCGCGTCATGGCTTGCTTGCCGTCTATTCCCGCTAGTTTTCCCGCCGATACTGGATTCCCGGTTTCGACAAGTATCCGGCAAAAATCACGCTCTTGTTGCGGCACGTCGGGCATTCGAAAACCTAGCCCAATCAGCCCCAAACACGCAAACGCGTGTAGGGGTCGATTAGAATGTTGACTTTGTCGGGTATTGTGAGCAATAAAAGGCGCGGGGCAATGCGCCTCACAACAGGCACCAATTAAGCCATTGAAAACACAGGAAAATCCAAAATGCGAACGCCAACATCCAACACCGCAGAACTCGAATCCCTGCTAGGGCCGCGCGGGTCTTTGCTTGTGACTATGGAAAATCGTCCTATCACCCGGAAATGGCTGACAGCTAACGGGCTTTCGTCTGCTTTCGTTTGCGACCTGAAACTGCGCGAGATTGCAGAGGCGTATAACGACGTATCCGGCGCGACCCTGGAACGTCTCCACAAGCAAGCCGCAAGCATCCACGCGCCAACAACAAGCGCGCCCACGGCCACGGCAGACGAACCGGCAAGCACGCCAATGCTGCCGGTCACGATCATGAACGAACCAAAAGACGACGACGCAGACGCCGCACTAGCAGAGGCGGTTCGCGTCATCGCCGCGCGCGTGCAGCCCAAGGCGGCAAGCATCGATGATGCGGCCGTGGTCGCAATCATCAAACGCGAACTGCCGGGGCTTGTGCCTGTTACTCGGATTGAGGTCGTAAAGCCAAACGACGAACCTTTGTACGTCGGCACAATGCCGATGCACCACAAGTTTCCGTTGCTTGTGAAAGCACTAGCTTGCGGCTTACACGTCTTTTTGTCCGGCCCTGCCGGGTCTGGCAAAACGACGGCCGCAGAAATGGCCGCTACTGCGGTACAGAAACTTTTCCGCATTGAAGGCGCGGTAAGTGGCGAGCACAAGCTAACGGGCTTTGTGGATGCACACGGCAAATATCATTCAACGCCCTATCGCGACGCGTTCCAAAGCGGACATGTTTTCGTAAAAGACGAAATAGACGCAGACGATCCGGCCGCGCTGCTCACATTGAACGCGGGCATGGCCAATGGATACGCCGCTTTCCCGGATTGCGTAGAGCCGATCATGAAGGGCGCGGGCTTCCAATGCGTCGCGTGCGCGAACACATGGGGCAACGGTGCCGATCGTATCTACGTTGGGCGCAATCAACTCGACGGCGCAACGCTAGATCGTTTCGTCTTTATCGATTGGGACTATGACGAAAAACTAGAGGCCGCGTTGTGCGGCAACGTATCGTGGCTAAAGCGCGTTCAATCCCTGCGTCATGCTGCTTTCGCTGAAAAGGCGCGCATCGTGATTTCACCGCGCGCTTCGATTTTTGGCGAAAAACTTTTAGCCGCCGGAGTGCCCTCGAACGACGTCGAGTCCATGTGCATCTGGAAGGGACTCGACTCCGAGGTTCGTTCTCGCATTGAGGCGAGGGCGCGCTAATGGAAACCATCCACCGATACAGTGGCAACGACTCCGGCTTGCGGAGTCTGTTGCCCGTTATCACCGGCAAAGGAAAAATCCAGGCGACCGTTAGCCATGCCCATTTCACGTCGCCGGAGTCGTTGTGCCAGCACGTTGAGGCAATCAAGGAATCGGATTGCTGGACTCGCGATGCTTGGGACAAAGATTTTAAATTCAATGGCACCTATGACATGGAACACGCAATCCGGCTATGCCGCACTGGGTGGCCGGAAGGCGCGGACAAGGCGAGCAAGTTGCGCGACAAAATCAACGCCGCAAATCCCACGGGACCGCGCCTTGCACGTTGGGATGTTGCTGGAGCCTATCCTAGCGTTGCCCGCGCGTTGTCCGGCAATCCTATGAACATGCGACGCATTGATACGGCCGCATTGCGTCGCAAGCCCGTACTAACAATCGTGCATCACATGGGCGGCAATACCTCAATCCTGGCCGCAACATTCCAGCACAAGGCGGCCGTTGTCGCGGCAATCATTGACGCGATAGAGTCCGCAAATTTCCAAGTCGAGCTAATCGCCACAAGCCTATCGAACCAAGCAGACGCGCACTTCTTTCACGAGACGTCTTTCACCGTGAAACAAGCCGGACAGTCTGCGGACATTGGAAAGATAGCGTTCAGCATTGGCCACACGTCCGCCTTCCGTCGCCTCGTTTTCGCATGCCGATCCGGAGACGCGTTCAATCGTCCACTGCAAGTGACCTTAGGCGCAACAACGGATTACGCAAACAAACCAGACGCAGGAGTCTATGTGCTGCCGTCGCTCGCCTCGTGTGCGCCGATGTTCGAAAACGAACAAGCAGCGGCCACAACGGGACTCGCGTTTTTCATTCGCAAACTACAGGAACAAGACTGTCCGGCATTCCCGCGCCAAGAGGCGGCCTAGACTTGGAGCTAATGCGCCACGCGTGAAAGCGCGCGGCGCATTGGCGGCAAGCCTAAGCCTGCCGGAAACGGAACCACGAAAGGAACTAACGCCATGGAAAATCGCACTGACTTGTTACTGGGTATCGTGTCGCGTTTTGCGGATATCAACGCTCGATTCTTCCGACAGGAAGGCGAACTACCCGCCGCGCTTGTTATCGCGCCGAGCAAAACAGGTTTCGAGGTATTGCCGCTGGAGAACGTGACCGCGCCGCAAATCCAAGCGGCGATCCGGGACGCGTTCCTAACTATCACTTGCTTGGAGGGTTGCATCATCGCGCAAAATCCTGGCGACGCGTTGCCCGATACTGAGAACGCGGCAGACCATCCCGACGCGCGGCGTTGCTACATTTACTTGGCGCAAGCCCGCGATGGAACGCGCGCTTGTGCGGTTCAATACATTCTGAAGCCAGAGCATGGCCGCGCGACCCTAGCCCCGCTGAAGGTCTTACAGGATTGCTCTATCGCAATCATGGACTCAGACCTTGCCGATTTGACACGGCCAGGAACCGCCACGCGCGGCACGCTGCAATGATTCGCCTTGTCCTAGTTTTGCTACCTCGCCTAGGGGCCGCGCTTTTGGCTATCGCGCTTTTCTGCGCGGCCCTGTTGCCCCTCTAATCAGGAAAGATCAGACCAATGACAAACGAAACAGACGCAATTCTGCCGGAACTCTTGCGCGGTCTAATCGGGGCCGCGATGGGATTTGCTTTCGGCGTTCTCTTACTCGCGTTGCTGTCATGACGTATGCCGGAAAGCACGCCATGACCGCTAAAGCATTGCGACGCTTTGCGCCGCTAACATTCGTTGTGCATGTTCGCTACCGCACGAATAGCGGATGCAACACCACAGACGTGCGCGTCTGTGCGGCGAACATGCCAGACGCAATCCGACTAGCGACTAGCAAGGTGCGGAAACGCCGGGGCGTTATCCGCATTGATGGCGGGGATTGTTTCGAGCTTTGGGACCGTGAAAGGAATCCGCTATGAAAATGAACATGAACGAACGTCGCGCCCTGTTGCATCTGGCACAACGCGACAACGAACAACACTCGCCCCGCCATCCGGTTCTAGGGCGCTATCGCGCCCTTCGTCGCCGGACCTATTATTCGACGCTGCTAGGTTGTTGGATGCTTCCAGACTGGCACGGCATGACCGTAGGAATAGAACGCGACGGGCACACCCACACATGAACACGCAATACCGCGACATCTGCCGGATGATAGCAATCCTACTCATACTCGCCGCTTGGTACGCGTGGCATCACCCCTAGGCCGCCGATCCTAGTTTCCTGTGACTTGCCGGGGGCGCGTTGCCCCCGGTTTTTTTGTGCCCTGACGCACCAGGGCGCACCAGGGCGAGCGCACCAGGGCGCACCAGGGGGCGAGCTCACCAGGGGGCGAGCTCACCAGGGGGCGAGCTCACCAGGGGGCGAGCGCACCAGGGCGCACCAGGGGCGAGCTCACCAGGGGCGAGCTCACCCGGTTTCCTGGGATTTTCACGGTCTGTTCTCCCCCGCCCCCGACCGGCCCCGCCCGCACGCGGGGGGCCGCGCCGCCGCCAGCGCAAATCAGTTTCTATATTTTTAATGGTTTCCAAAATTTCCTGGGAAAAAACGGCCAATTTTTTCCAGCCCGACCGCTGATTTTGTTTTTCAAATCCAGGATTTCAGACAGAAAGACCAAACCAGGTCAGTCTAAAACTGAGCCACGATTGTCCCAAATCGGACCTCTCCCAGGAAGGCCACCCCTCGATTTCTTCCACAAATCCGGCCGCGCACCCTCCAGCTCCAATATGTTGAAGCGATCAAGCGTCGGGTCTTCCAGCACCTTCGCCCGCACAGCCACGCCCCACGCGTTCAGCCGCCAGAGCCACTCCGGCTCGACATGCCCATAAAGACCAGCCGCGAGCATCGACCGGATCGCCAGCGAGTACTGGGACGGCTCGAACGCCGGGTTACGGGCCTTGTCCAGAAACAGCATCGTCTTGCCCCGATAGATCACCCCATCCACCCCAATGAGTTGGTTCAGCGCCGGTAGCCCATACCAGCGCCCCGGCTCCATCGCCGCTATGAGCCTCACCCACGCGCTCGACGTGCCCACCACCCCCACACTCGTCGGCAAATGGCTCGCGGCCCGTCTTCCTGTTCGGGCGGCCACAGCCGCCCACCGCCTTGCCTCGGCCGCCTCGTTCGCCTTCCTCGTCTTCGTCTGCTTCTCCCGCTTCCCGGTCACCCACTGGTTCGCCCGCCGCTTCTGCGCGGCACGGCTCGCGGCCTCGCGCTTCGCCGTTACAGCCACCAACTGTTCGAGCGCCCCTAGAACACTCGTCGCCTTCGGCTTCACATGCGTCCGCAGATGATCGTAAAATTCCTGCTCCCTTCGCCCTGGCCGCAGCGGCTCCCCTCGACTTTTAGAAACCATTTATCCACCTCCCCTGCGTTTCGGGGTAAACCTCCCCGTATAGGGGGGAGGTTTTTTACCCCGAAGTCGAAACGCTCTTGGCGTTTCGGGGTTGGCATTTACCCCGAAGTACCCCGAAGTTTCGATAAACACTTGATATTGCACGTCTTTTACGCCTTCCCGTTTTACCCCGAAGTTACCCCGAAGTACCCCGAAGTGACTTAAATCCTCTCCGCGCAATAATATTTCGGGGTAAAACGGCACCCCGAAAGGGGGGGTTTCGGGGTCCACTTTTACCCCGTTCGCCGGTAGCTGAACACCTCTTATTTGTTGGGAGTTGTGGGCGCTACATATTCCCATTGGCCCCTCCTTTTGAGTTTCCTGACGCTGCTCCCCCGCTTGGCCGCCAACGCCTCCAGCCACTGGCGCAGCACGCTCTCGTCGCGCGTGGCCATCGCGGCGTGCTCCGGGTCTTTCAGACCGCCCAGGTACGTCTGTAGTTCGCTCACCGTGAACACGTTAAGCGATGACGCGGCGAGTACCCCGAACAGCCGTTCCTCGGCCGGGGTCAGCTCCACCTCGAACTCGGCCGCCGCGCCCCAGAGCAGCGTGCACGAGGTTATGTCGTCCCCGTCTTCGTCGCTGCCGACGGTGACCGGGTCCAGCCTGAAAGACAGCTCGTCGATGGTCGGGAGGTCCCGCTGCTTGGTGACCGCGAACCTGTTCTGGTTGATCTCGATCTCGGTGTCGATGGCGGCTTGGACGCCAGACCACCCCCTGGCCCCGCGCGCTATGTCTTTTCCGCTGTGGTGGATCACCAGGACTGCCGTGCCGGTGGCGGCCCTGATCTGATCCAGGTGCTTGATAAACATCCCCATATCGACAGACGAGTTCTCCTCGCCTCCGGCGAGCGCCCTGGAGAGGGTGTCGATCACCAAGAGCGCACAGGGTTCGCCGTATTCCTTTTCGGCTTCTCTTATGAGCGCCACCAGCTTGCTGGCGTGGGAGTCGGGGCCGTTGCCCCTTAGAAGGTCGATAGGACAGGGCACCACGTCAAAAAGCGGATCGCTGGCTGGTTTTCTGGCGGTATCCAGCGCGGCGGTGCGGTCGTTCACGCCAGAGCCGCCCTCGGCCGCCACATAGACCACCAGCCCCTTGGTGGTCTTCCTGCTGTTCCAGGGAAGGCCCGTGCCGACCGCGTAAGCGATATCCATCGCGACAAAGGTTTTTCCGCTGTTGCTGGGGCCATACATCACGGTGAGCGTGTTCCGGTGGATCAGCCCCTTGATCAGCGGTTTCCCGTGGGACTTTCCGACCCTGGCAATCCGTTTCCTGTAGCCGATCCGGTAGAGTCCCGTCTTTTGTTGGGTCTGCGGGTCGTCAGACCCGTTATTCCCGACACCGAACTCAACATAAGGGTTTTTCGATCCCGGAGCGGATTGGCCGTATTTGTAGGCATTTTGCACCTTTGTTCTGAGCGCGTCATAAGCCCAGGCCGGGAAGCATTTCGTTTCGTTATAGTGATCCATCAGCAGTTCGAGGCACATCCCCTCGCTGATGCCCAGGTCTTTCACATGGGCCGCCACCCGGTAGGTGGTCTGGTCGCCGCCAGCGCCTTCGACCGCCAGCGGCGCGTAGTTCTCCAGGTAATCGATGGCCAGCGTCACCGCAGCCGCCTGATCCAGCTCGCCCAGCGGCGTTTTGCGCTGCTCGTTGGTCTTTTTATCCGCGCCGCCCGCCAGCGCCAGATCGATGAACTCCTGCGGGAGCTGCGCGATGGCGGGCTGGTTTGATTCGTCCCAGGTGTAGAGCACCCCATCGACGATGCTGCCGGGGCCGACCACATAGCCGTGCCAGCCCCTGACATCGACGTTGGTGGCGATGGTCGAGACGCTGTTTTTGATGTGCAGCCCCTTGGGAGCCAAGTAGGTCTTATGCACCCCGTGCGGGGTCTTGACCGATTCGGTGTCGGACAATCCGAGAAGTGTGTGCTGGCGCAGCATCGCCTCGCCCCGCTGGCCCGCCTTCATGTCGTAGTCCAGCATGATGTATTGCTGGCCGGGGATGTCCGAGTCGCCGGTCAGGATTCCGATGTTGTAGTCTCTTTCGTTCCACCATTTTATGATCTGGACACTATCGGTGGTGGCCAGCTTTACCCAACCCGCTATCGCTGGTGTTTTGCTGCCTGGAATAAGCGGGAAAATCTTCTTGCCCTGTTTTGCGAGTTCGAGCGCCGCGCTGCCCCTTAACAAGTGCAAGATGTTCTGATCCGGCGACAACATGCGAATTTCCTGCGGGTTTTTCTAATTTAGGTGAGCGTTGTTGACTTTGATCCTTGTCGATGTAGGGTGTCAATAACACGATCTCACACACTCCTAATTATAGCCAACGGCAAAGAGGGGCGCTCAAAACCCGATGACCACTATGAAAAAGTCAGAACCAATGGACCGGCGTCGTGTGCTGGCGCGAGTCAAGGAAGCGGTCAACAACGGATTCAGCGCAACGCGCCTGGGCTATCTCGCCTCTGGCGATCCGTTGTTCGTGAAGAAACTCCGCGACGGGCATCCTTTTAAGCCCGCGACGCTGTGGCGTGCCTACGAGACAATCTGTGAGTTTGATCGGCCCAGGTTTGCGTGGGTAGCGCAAGGAAGACGCAAATCAAACAAGACGCGCAAGAACGCGGTGCTTGGTGGCGGCAACGGAAAGCGCGCCGACACGCCGTCTTGATTTTTGTTTTCGTGGTTACTTTGCACTCGGGGAAACGTCGCACATGAAGCCTGCTCGCAAGACCATCTTATGTCTCGATCTCGGCACCCACACTGGTTGGGCGTTGCTCACAACGTCGGTCGCTGGCTTTAATTTGCTTAGTGGCGTGTGGGATTTCAGACCGGGGCGGTTTGACGGTGCCGGTCTGCGTTATGTTCGATTTCGCTCGCAACTTAATACGTTGTTCGATCAGACCGCCGTGGATCTCGTCTTTTTCGAGGAAGTGCGCCGACACATCGGAGCTGACGCTGGTCGCGTCTACGGCGCGTTGTTCGGTGTGGTCACGGGTCTGTGCGAGGAACGGAATATCCCATACGAGGGCGTGCCTGTCGGCACCATCAAACATTCGTGGACCGGCAAAGGCAACGCATCCAAGAAGATGATGCTGGATGAGGCTGCGGCGCGCGGCTACGACGCGGTCACAGACGACAACGAAGCCGACGCCATCGCGCTGGCACACTTTGCACACGAGCGCGACCGGGAAACCGTCACAGTATCGAGGGTGTTGTCATAGGCGGCGGCGGTTTTGCCGTGAGCTTTATGTTGTGAGATTAGGGTGATGACGAAAAGACCGCACACTAAAGCCAACAAACCGCTCGCACGGGCGTGGTCCGAAGACGACGCGTGGGTGGATGAAGTGGCCGTGAAAGCAGCCGAGGAAATGGCCCGCTGGCTCAAAGGATCGCTGCACTTGTCGCGGCCGATCTCGTCTTTGACCCGCCTCGAAATGAAGGCTCTGGCGCTTGCCGCCATCGACACCTGGGTGGTGAACGCTTCACGGCGGCTTTTGACCACCGTGGACGAAGACGAGAAGTCGCGACTGAACACGCTTTTGATGTGAACCCTTCGGGAGAACTTGACCCATGTTGATGACACTGACGATCACGGCGGAAAACGCCGCTGAAATGGTTAACGTGCTCCAGGCACTTCAAGGCGCTGGTATCGCGCCGCAAGTGAACTTGGTGGCGAAAGACCAGTTCAAAGAGCTGCCTGAGAAACCCGAGCCGTTGGACAATGATCCGCCCGTTCAGCCCCGCCGCCGTGGTCGTCCCCCGCGCGATCTCGGCGCTCAGATCGGCATGGAGCCGATCCAGCCCGGTAAGCTGGAAGAACCCAAGCGCCCGCTGAAGATCGTCCCCAAGGAGGAACCAGAACCCGAGAAGGAAATCAGCATTCTCGACGTGCGCAAAGCTCTTACTGAGTACCTCCAGGCCAACAGCGAATCCGAGGCGGCGGCGTTGCTGGCGAAATACGGCAAGACGGATCGACTGTCGAAGCTGGAGCCGCAGTACCTCGCCGCTGTCTACAAAGCGGCTACGACTCCTGCGTCCGACATGAACGACGCGATCCCGGATTTGTCCGCATGACTGTTCACGCCGTCTTTGCCCCATCTTCCGCCTATCGGTGGTTCCGCTGTCCGGGAAGCATAAAACTTTCGGCCGACGTGACCCGTGTGTCCTCCGTCTATGCGGACGAAGGCACCGCCGCGCACACGCTGATCGAGGCGTGCTTGCGTGAAGACGCGGACGCGGCGTCTTGCATTGGCGACACCATCACGGTGCGAGACGGTGTGACGTTCGACGTGGACGAGGAAATGGCCAACGCCGCGCAGATATTTCTGGATCTGGTGCGGGCCTACGTCGAAGACGGCTACGAGCTGCGTTCAGAAGTGAAGCTGGACCTGGGGCATCTTTGGCCAGGGCAATTTGGGACGGGCGACGCGGTCTTATTCAAGGAGGAAATTGGCGATCTCCAGATCGTCGATTTCAAATACGGCAGGGGTGTCGTGGTCGAGCCAGAAGAAAACCCACAGCTCCTGTCGTATTTGTCTGGCGCGGCGAAGCTCTACCATAACCATCAAATCCAGACCGTGGCGGTGCATATCGTGCAGCCGCGCGTGCCGGGGCCTCCCGTGAAGTCCTGGGATTGCTCCGTCGAGCGCCTTGCCGAGTTCGAGTGGGAGTTCCGCCACGCGGTCGAAAACGCGCAGCAAGACAACGCGCCGCTGGTGGCGGGGGATCACTGTCAGTTTTGTCCGGCATCTGGGTTCTGCCCGGAGCTGCGCGCCGCGTCTTTAAAGGCAGCGCAGGCCGAGTTCATCGACGACATCGTGGTGCTGCCGCCACCCGAGAAGCTCACCCCGGTGCAGCTTGGAAAACTTATGCAAGAGGTTTCCCTGGTCGAGGCTTGGTGTAGCGCGGTGCGCGATCATGCGCTGGCGTCTGCAATGGATGGGAAGATCCCAACCGGGTTCAAGTTGGTGGCCAAGCGCACGATACGCCGCTGGATCGACGACGACAAAGCCGCTGGCGCGCTGCGGTCTTTATACGAGCTGGATGATAAAGAAATTTATGTTCGGAAGATCGTTTCCCCCGCGCAAGCCGAGAAGCTGGTCGGGAAGGCTTCTGCCAAGGGGCTGACCGCGCTGACCACCAATCCGCCAGGGGGAGCCACCTTGGCTCCCTTGGCCGACAAGCGCAGACCGATTTCCATAACTCCAGCAGACGAGTTTGGAGACTGACATGGTGCGGCGAAAAAGCGATGACGAGCTGGTCGAGCTGTTCGCGGAGATCGAGCACGAAACCGAGCTGGCTTACAAACTGTTCGACGGCGTCAAGACCCACGCCTGGGTGCCCAAGTCCCAAGTCAAACAGATAAGCGATGGTCTGTTCGCTGTCCCCGGCTGGCTCATCAAAGTGAAGGGATTCCAAATATGACCCCCAACCAAGTCACCAACGTGTTGCGCGCCATCAACCCGCTGAACACGCCAACACGGGTCAGCTTGCTGCTGAACAACGGCAAGCTGATGGAGGGGGATGCGCTCCCGCCGGACGCCAACGGGCTTATCAAACTGAGCATGGAGCGCGTGGCCGTGGCGCATCTGAGCAAAGGCCCGCTGATCGTCTTCATTGACGTTACGTCGATCAACGCGATTACCACGGACACGCTTGCTGTGCCGTCCGTGGCAATGACAGCCGGAAAAGACGGCGAAGTAGTGCAAATCGAAAAACCCATAGGGACATGAGAACATGAATCCAAAATTCAAGACGTGCGCTGAGACGAAGGCCGGAACCATGCTTCTTCCGGCGGGGCGGCTTTCCTACCCGAACCTGTTCAAGGCCCGCGCGATGGACGGCGAGCCGGAAGACAAGGCCAAGTTCTCGACATCGATACTGCTTCCGCCCGACGCCGATCTGACGCTGGCTGTCGCCTGGGTGGAGAGGATCGCCAAGGAGAAATGGGGCAACAACATCGGCAAAGTCAGAAAGCCTTTTCTGAAACATGCCGAAAAGACCGAAGACCAGGAGCTGGCGGCGGCGTTTCCAGTGCTGATCCGCATGTCGTCTTCGCAGAAGCCCAACGTGGTCTTTGGCAACGGCGAACCGTGTACCGTTCCGGACGAAGTCTATCCGGGACGCTGGGCCAGGGTGTCTGTCCGCGCCTATGCGTGGGAGCACAAGGCCAACGGCCGTGGTGTTTCGTTTGGTCTGTCGAACGTCCAGTTGCTGGATCACGATGACCGCATCGGTGGCGGTCGCGCCAAGGTCGAAGACGAGTTCGAGTTCATCAACGAAACCGTTGGCGGGAACAATCCCGACTCGATGTTCAACTGATGGGTCACCCCCGGCCTCCGGGCACGCGTTGGAAGTAAAGCGTTCGCGTGCCCGGAGTGTTGGGTCTTGGGTGTGGCAAGACCACCAACTCTAACAGGTGTCGAAAAATGAGGCTAGTGATTCTGGAATCGCCTTATGCGGCGAAAACGCAGGAAGGCATCAACGTGAACGTCGCTTACGCAAGACGTTGTCTACGCGACTGTCTGGCGCGCAACGAAGCGGCGATAGCGTCGCATCTTCTCTATACGCAGCCCGACGTGTTGCGTGACGAGATCTCGGAGGAACGCTTGCGCGGCATCCTCGCCGGTTTGGCGTGGATCGAAAAAGCCGACGCGATGGTGGTCTACAACGACCTGGGCATTTCGCCGGGAATGAAAAACGCCATCGCCGTCGCTATCGCGCATGACGTTCCGGTCGAATACCGAAAACTGCCGACCGACGCGCTGGTTGGGGAGCAAACCCTATGAACCCCGGCGAACGCATGACTGTGCGCTGTCCGCATTGCGACAGACCGTTCGGCGGAATCCGTTTTGGTCTGCGCTGGGGCGCGCTGGCGGTTCGCATCATCGACACGGTGAAGCGCGCTGGCAACGACGGCGTTGGCTATGACGAGCTTTACGAGCAGCTCTATTCAAGCCGCGCGTCACGGCGCACTGCGCTGAAGGGGCACATCTTTCAGATCAACCAGCGTCTCGGCAAAGCCTGCGATCTGCAAATCAGCGGACGCGGTGGCCGCTATCACATCGCATCGAAACCAAAGAGGGACGCCGCATGATGGAGATCACCATTCGTGTTGTGCAAGTTGACGGACAAGCAGAGGTCCGCATCAACCCGACGCGATCTGTCGAACCAATTCCCGCCGCCGCAGCTTATCAGCAATACAAATTAACACCCGAGCAGCTTTTCACTCTCGCGAGAGACGCCATGCAAGCCTACGCCGAAATTCGTGCTTACGCGGAATGGAAGCAGATGCACGAACGCCAACATCAAACGAAGGAGTAGACCCCGTGAGTAAACAGTTTATGCCGTCTGCAAGTTACGTCGCCCAGGCGCTCTACAGCGTTGGTGCCGAAACCGATTGGGAAGACGCGTCTGCCGAGGATCAGAGCACCCACATGGCGCTGGCGCGTGTCGCGATTGCCTCGATCCAGAGCTGGCAAGTGCAACACAAGATCGATGGCGGCTCCGACCGCTACTGCATGGAGCATTTTCCAACCGAAGATAACGCCAACGTCTGGGGAATCTACGACAAGAAAATCGGCCGCGACAAGCCGCTTGGCGAAATCCACGACGCGCTTCTGGCGCAACAGATCGTAGACGATCTCAACAAGCGCGACGCCGCGAAGAAGCCGCTCAAAGCCATTCTCGAAGAAATCGCTCCGACGTGAGGGTGCTATGCGAGCTGGCGATATGTGGAGCGCACTTGATCGCAGTTATCTGCCTCCCGAAGACGAGGCGCGTTTTGCCAGCCAGCAACAACGGATTCTTGCTGCCCTGCGAGTAGCCCCCCAAGACAGCGCAGACTTGGCCAAAATCGCAATGGACTATCTTCGGCGCATTCGTCAGTTACGCGAACGAGGCTACTCGATTCGGTCTGAGCGCCTCGACGGCGGTTTGTGGCTTTATACCTTGCTGGACCGGCCTGACCCGGAGTGGAAAGTCGTGATCATGACGACATTTCCGGACGGGCATGTCCACATTCACACACACATTGTCCACGCCAACACTCTCGCCAAAGCGCGCAACGTCGCCCAGCACGGCGACATAAAGACCAAGATCGTGAGTGTGGAGATGATCTCAACGCCGTATGTGCTGACATGAGCGACTGCCACATCGACTTTGAGACGCGGTCTGTCGTCGATCTCCGCAAGACGGGAGTGTACGTCTACGCCGAAGACCCGACGACCAACGCCTGGTGCGCCGCGTATGCCTTCGACGACGGCCCGGTGCGGGTCTGGCTTCCGCACCAGCCGTGTCCGCTGGAGCTGCTGATACACGTCTCCAACGGCGGCGCGATGTGGGCGCACAATGCGAATTTCGAGCGCGCGATCTGGGAGCACGTTCTGACCCCGCGCTACGGCTGGCCGCTGCCAGACATAAAGCAATGGAATTGCACGATGGCGCGGGCCTACGCGATGGCGCTCCCTGGCGCACTCGATAGCGCCGCTGCCGCGCTGGGGATCTCCGAAGCAAAAGACCCAGTCGGCTACCGCACCATGTTGAGGATGTCCAAGCCGCGCCGCTACAACGAAGACGGCACGCCGGTCTGGTGGGATGACCCGGTGCGCGTCAAGGAGCTGGTCGCGTACTGCCAGCAAGATGTCGTGGTCGAGCGCGAGCTGCACACGAGGCTCATAGATTTGCGCCTGATGGAAAAGCGCATCTGGCTCTTAGACCAACAAATTAACGACCGTGGCGTTCGCGTCGATAAAGCACTTTGTAACGCTGCGAAGCCGATCATCGCGATGGCATTGGAGCAGCTCAATCGAGAGATAAAGACGCTTTCCCAGGGGATGATTCCCAGCGTCGATAGTGTTGCGAAGATCATCGCGTTTTGCCAGCACCGTGGCGTCGATACCGACTCGGTCGCTGCTGACGTGGTCGAGGAACTCCTGACCCAGGTTCTCCCCGACGACGTAAGACGTATTCTCGAAATCCGCGCCGAAGCCGGGAAGGCTTCTGTGAAGAAAATCGACGCGCTTCTTATGGGGTGCTCAAAAGACGGCCGCGCCAGGGGACTTTTGGCTTATCACGCGGCGTCCACCGGAAGATGGGCCGGAAGGAGATTCCAGCCGCAGAACATCAAGCGCCCAACCGACAAGGCCCAGGGCGATCTGATCAAGATCATCATGACCGGCTCGATCTCTGCGGTGCGGATGCTCGCGGGATCGCCGCTTGAAGTCATCGGAGACGTAATAAGGGGGATGCTGATCGCGGCCCCAGGCGCGTCTTTTTACGCGGCGGATTACTCCAACATCGAGGGTAGAGCTTTAGCTTGGCTGGCGGGTGAAACATGGAAGATCGCAGCGTTTCAGGATTTCGATTCCGGCTTTGGGCCGGATCTCTACAAGCTGGCCTATGCGCGGTCTTTTGGAATCGGTCCCAGCAAAGTGGACGACGACCAGCGCCAAATCGGCAAAGTCATGGAGCTGGCGCTTGGCTACCAGGGCGGCGTTGGCGCGTTCCAGAGCATGGCCCAGAATTACGGTGTCAAAATCGAAGACAGCCGTGCCGAGGAATTGAAAAACGCTTGGCGCGACGCGCATCCGAACATCAAACAGTTTTGGTACGACACGGAAGACGCTGCGATTAGCGCAGTCCGTCAAAAGGGCAAGACCGTCCCCTGCGGAAAACTCGCGTTCAAGGTCGCGGGGAGTTTCCTCTTTATGCGGCTCCCCAGCGGTCGCGCGCTGACTTATCCCTATCCCAAGCTGGTCGAGACAAAGACGCCGTGGGGCACCGACAAACTTTCACTGACGTACAAGAGCGTTGTGAATCCAAGCAACGCCCGTCGCGTTGTTGACGACCCCGGTAACTCGTCAAATTGGGCGAGGATTTCCACCTACGGCGGCTCGCTGGTCGAGAACGCAACGCAAGCTGTCGCCAGGGACGTGATGGCTGAAGCCATGTTGCGGGTCGAAGCCGCTGGCTATCCCATCGTTCTGACGGTCCACGACGAAGTCGTCTGTGAAGCGGTCCACGGCGACGTGGACGAGTTCAAAGACCTGATGGAACAAGTACCGGAGTGGGCGGAAGGATTCCCCATAACCGCAAAAGCGTGGACCGGAACTCGTTACAAGAAAGACTAGGAATCATGAGAGCAACGCCACCATCATTTCTGGAGAAGGCGCGCATCCGCGAGGGCGAGTACGGCTCCACGTCCGACTACGGGATGATGGGTGCGTTCGCCCTCAAAGGGCTGACCTTGACCCCATGACAAGGTGGCCAATCATCCGACACGCTCGCTACTTTTACCTTCGGTGGCAGGTTAATCGTCATTACAGAGCTTGGGCCAGCCTTGGCGCGATACCCTTCCATGCAGCGCATGACTACGAGATTCTCGATCAGATCTGGCGAGGTGAGGCATGAGAGCAACGCCACCATCATTTCTGGAGAAGGCGCGCATCCGCGAGGGTGAGTACGGCTCCACGCCTGACTACGGGATGATGGGCGCATTCGCTTTGGCAGGGCCGAAAGGCAAGCTGATTGTCATGGCATCGACCGGCCTCATCCGTGACGAAGGCTACGGTTGGGAACACGTCAGCGTGTCGAAGCGTCGAACACCTACATGGGATGAGATGTGCTTTGTGAAGGACTTGTTCTGGACCGAGGATGAAACCGTGATCCAGTATCACCCGCCGCTCTCCACGCGCGTCAACCTCCACCCGCACTGCCTGCACATGTGGAAACCAATCGGCGTTATCCTGCCAGCGCCGCCGTCGATCCTGGTGGGGCCGTCATGACTTATTCAACAAAAGAGGGTGTGATGACTGATCCGATATTGAGCCACCAACTCGTCCAAGATGCGCCGACCAAGATGCCGGAGATCGTCCGGTCGATGCACCACACCGCAGCGAAGGCGTTAGAAGACGCCGCGCGGGAGCTGGAAACGGAAATGCAGTCGCACATTGGTTTGATGCGCGAGGAAGCCGAACAGCTCCGTATTCAGGGCGATGGTCAGGCGGCCACCATCGAGGCTTTGAGTACGTTGATCCGTGACACGCACACCACGTTCAAAGAGCAGGCCGACAAAATCGCTAAATTCCGGAACGGAGATAACCATGACCCGGCTCTGGCTCACGTTGCTGACAGCCGCGATCTTCGCACTGATCCTGGTGTCGGCGTTTCACCGGGTACAGACACAGTCATCCCTATCAAAAAAGACGGTGGCCAGCGTCGATCAGGGGATGAGCTTCGACGAGACTTGGAGGACGACAATTTTGGCCGTGCCGTCTAACGAGATCATCGTCCCAAAGACGGTGGTAACCGAGCGGTTCGCCCCGCCGGTTGATACGCCGCCTGCTGCTGCATCACCAGACGCGGGCAAGCCTGTGAAGCGGAGTGGGCGGCGTATCGGAAAGCGCGACGTGTGTGCGGTTCATAGAATGCAGAAAAAATATTCGCGAGACGGCAGAAGCTGGCGGTGCAGGAGATAGACCCGTGTTCTGGCTCTACATATCGATGGCGTTCGTTGGCGGTTTTCTCGCGTGTGCAGCGACGCTGGTCTTGTTGCAGCGTCTTTTCCTTGACTTGGATTAGAGTGTTGTGAATTGTGAGATCTGTGTTATATCTCACAAACCACCACTCTAACTAAACAGGTAACGCATGAGGAGGAACAGCAAGTGACCGCGATCAAGCCAATAAATCACCCGTTTGACGAGGTTGCGAAGACTGCCGAGGAAAAGGTCAAGTCTGGCGCAATCGTCTATCAGAAATTCACCTGTGCCGGGTGCGGCCAGCGTCTGACAATTGACGAGCCGAACACGTTCCACAGGACCGGAACCTGTGACCAGTGCGACGCCGTCACCGACATCGAAAAAGACGGCTGCAACTATCTCGCGGTCTTCGGCAACGCGGTGGTGGACCTCGACTGATGACCATCTTGTCTGGCCGTCCCGACATCATCATCGCGGGAAAACAGTTTTACGACGCGTATAGGCGCAGCGTCTGTAAACAGGTTTACCGAAGCGGCGGCAGGAGCAAAGACCGGCGCAAGCGGGTCAAATGGGTGTTGAAACGGCGATGAGTCAGCGTGTCAGCGGCTATGTGCGCAAAGACGATGATCTTTACGAGACACCTTCGTGGGTCACGGCGGTGCTCGTGGGGGAAGGGCTGCGGGAGCCTTACGCGGTCTGGGAGCCAGCCGCTGGCGGCGGGAAAATCGCACGGGTGCTACGCATGTTGCTCTCCGCGCCGGTCATCGAAACAGACATAGCCACCGGAACTGATTTCTTGACCACGTCCCCGCCGTTTGGCTGCGATTGCATCATTACCAACCCGCCATACCGGCGGGCGCAGGATTTCATCGAGCGGGGGGTTCCTCTGATGGAGCCGGTCGGTGGTCAAATCGCGCTGCTGTTGAGGACGGACTTCGATCACGCCAAGACTCGCAGGCATTTATTCGAGTGCCCCCAATTCGCGAAGAAACTGGTGCTGACCCGGCGCATTCGCTGGTTCGAGAACACCACCGGGAGTCCGTCTTTTAATCACGCGTGGTTTCTGTGGGATTGGAAGCACAGCGGCCCGCCAATCCTGACGTATGGACCTTGACCCCATGACACCGACACCAGCACAACGCTACCGGCAAGCCGTCACCAAGGCTCGCATTCTTGGCCGCCGCCAAATCCGCCAGATGGTGGCCGGAGAGCGCGACTGCGTGGAATGCACCGGGGATATGGAGCGAGAGTTCATCATCCGCGAGATTGAACGCGCCTACGAAGCCGGACGCAGGAGCCAATAATGACCCCAGAACAGCGCGCGGAAATGATGTGGCGTATCCACCCCAAAGACCTACAGACTCGCGGCATAACACGGGTGGAGTTCTACGCTGCTCAAATACGCGAGGCTATCGCGGAGGATCGCAAAGCGAAAACCCGGCGCGGCCGTGGCCGACTCTCGGATTGGGGTTTCGACTACCGTGAATAAGTGCATCCTGATCATTGTGCTGCTGATCCAGGGCGATCCCTATCTGCGGTCGTTCATCCCGGCCGAATGCTGCGTCACGCACGACTGCTGTTTCGAGATCCCGGCGGTGGACGTGCAGGATATGGGTCAAGATCAGTACAAGGTGCTGGCGACCGGCGAAATCCTCACTGTCAGGCGATCTCCAGACGGCAAGTTTTATCGCTGCGCCTGCAACTACGATTTCCTCACTAAGCGATACGTCACTGATCTGAGGGCCAGGACAAGGTGCTTGCTGGCACCACATCAGGGCGTTTAACGCGCCATTTAGCGCGCCAAATCTCCTTTTGATCCCGTTTGCACGAACGCCCGCAGACCTCTACCGCGCTGACTTAAAAGACGCTTTTCGTCACAGAACCCAACAGCGTCACGAAAAAACTTTGCCTTTGTAGGGCGTTAGTGGGGCGTTGTGGGTGCCGCCCAACACTGATTTAGCTGTCTTTTTCCAGGCCGAAGCCCTCAAAACACGACAACCAACGGCGCGCTACGCGCCGCCTGAAACACCAAAAATGGATACTATTGGGGGGTGATTTCGACGCGAAAGCGTGCCAGCACCGCTTCGGCTGCGCCGACATACTCCCGCCAGTGCTTATCCGCGTATACGCTTGCGGAATGCCCCCAAGCGCCGTGGCCGTGATCCGATGCAATGGTGCGGGTCGGCCCGGTGATGTGCGAGCCGTGCCACATGGCGATCTCGCGAGCGAGCAGCTCTGTCTCGGTCTTCATTTCGTGGCCACGCCGATGGTGGTCGCCAGATGGTCGGGACAATGGTGACCGTAGACCCGCTCCACGGTGGCCACGGTGTCCCCCAGCATCTTCGCCACGGCGTAGATCGGGACGCCCGCCTGGAGCAGATGGGTGGCGCGGGAGTGTCGGAGGATGTGCGGGCGGCCCTTGTGGGGCATCCCGAGATCGCCCAGGAGCTTGCGGAAGCGGTGGTAGAAATCCTTGTCGGCCCCGAATAGCCAGCCCGTGGCTCCGTTCTGGGTCATGAGGCGCTCGACGATGGGCCGGATGGCCGGATCAATCGGAACGATGGGACGGCGCTTCTTGCTGCTACGTTGAAGGTCCGTCTCGTCAGGTCGTCGCAAATTGATCCGGCTCCGGGATAGATCAACCTGGAACGGGGTCAGGTGTTCCACAGACCGCCTCCTGGCGGCGGTGTAGTAGTGAATCATCACATAGTCGTGAAGGTCCGGCTCCGCGTATCGCAGCACCATCGCCAGCTCGTCCTGGGTAAGCCATTCGGCGTCCCGGTGGCCTTCCGCTGGCGTCTCGACGAACGGCATTGGTGTGGGCGGGTCTGCGGTCGGGCCAAGCCGCCGCCAGCGCATGGCGTGATTGGCCGCCGCGCGCAGCACGTTCAGCTCGCGCCGGATGGTGGCGTCTGCGCCGTTCCTGCGGGCGGGGCGCGTTGCGCCGCCACCGACAGCACCGCTGCGGCGCGCGTCTGCGTATTCGCGGCACTTGGGGATGTCCACGTCTGAGATCGGCGTGTCACCGAACCAATCCCGGAGCCGCTGGATGATGCCTCCCTGGCGCACCCGGTCGATGACTTTCAGCGAACAGTGTTCCTGCCAGTACGCATCGAGGGCTTGCGCCACGGTGTAGCGCGGCGTGTCGCCAGACGTGAAGACGCCGCGATTGGTCAGGAACGCCGAGAAACGATCCTGCGCTTCGTCAGCGTCTCTTGTATGAAGCGAGAGGCGTTTCGCCCGTCGCGCTTTCTTGTCATACCAACAGGCGTACCAATAGCCGTCTCTCTGATCGAGCCAGGGGACTTCACGGATTGGTCTGGACATAACACCCTCTCGACTTGCTCCCGTGTGAATCTTGGGCGGCCGGTCTTTGTGAAAGAATCCGGCTCGCCCAAGTATCCAGCCGCGATGTATCTCGACACCGTGCGAGCAGAGACACCAAGCAGCTTCGCGATCTCGACGTGGCTAAATGCCGTTCTTGGTGTCGTCATTGATCAGTTGAGCGACTTTCAACGCGACACTCAACGACACGACTTGGTTGACACGCAACGAGGCGCGATTGTCACCAAGCACGCGTATGTCGAACGGCGGGGTTGCCTCGCCGCGTCGCGGCAGGCTGTTCGCCTGTGGCAGTAGTTCTTCGGCACGAACGTCTAACGCTCGCGCTAAGGCTTCCAAGTTGATGGGATTAGGGACGTATCGCCCGTTGATGTAGCTGGAGATTAAGTCACGCCCGAATTGCTTGTCCGGTGTGTGTCTTGCCGCCGCCTTAGCTAGTTCAGTCTGGGACATTCCCTTTGAAACTAGCAAGCGTCGCAGCCGTTGACCAAACTCCCGCTTGATAACGTCCTTGTGCGCGACTGCATCAGGTTCGTCATCGTTACGCGGGCTAAGACGCCCCACTGTTGGGGTCTTAGGCATTCCGTTCTCCTTCGAGTGTTGAGTTTGTTGGGCGTCCGCTCTCATAATTAACGGGATAATCTCATTGTATGGACACGTCAACAACGATTGTGAGAACTCACAATTTATATGTGTTTATATGGTTGTCTTTTAACTAGGTTAACCTTTCCACGGAAAAATCACTTCTACCTCATCGTCTGTTGAAATCCCGAGATCCGCAAGCAGACCGGGAGACAGGTCTGCTATGCGACCTGTGTTTTCATTCGGTCCCCAATCCGCCGGGAACGCCAGTAGTTCCCGCCCAGTAGAACGCGCTTTTACCAGCGCCCGGTCGCCGCTGTTGGCGAGGTACTCTTTTGAGGTTTTTGAGTAATCCCAGCGAACAGCGATGTAGTGGACATAGGGGTTAAGTCTTCGGGCCAAGCCGGTGGTGCCCTCCGGCTGGTACGGCAGAAAGAGCTGCGGCACGTCCATCATGTCGTAGATGAATGCCAGCCCTTCGCTGGGCGAAACTCCGGTGTCTGCGGGACCGCCAAAGTGCGAGCATTTGCCGGTAGCCCGAAACAGCACGTCTTCGGGGGGCGGGATCGGTAGCCCTGTCCCGTCTTCGTCACTAAGCGCGTCTGCAATCGCTAAACAGACGCCGTTGAATTGGTCGATGTAGATCTCCGCGTCGGCCTCGGAGTCCACGAAGCACACCTCGATTAGAATTGCGGGCATTTCGGTTGAGTTGAGAAAGAACAAATCACCGTTTTTCTTTGCGCCCCGGTCGATGAATCCGTTGGAGGCAATCGCGGCTGACACCAGTCCTGCCAGCCCCGACTGCGTCACATAGAACACCTCCGTTCCTCTCGGTGCATCGGTCTGCTCGAACGCGTTGAAATGCACCGACACGTCAAGATCGCGGGTCTGCGCGTTGTGGTAATTCACGATGCGGTTCAGGTTTTCGTTCTGAGACGTACTCACGTCGTCGTGAAATTTCTTCACGTCCACGCCACGGCTTTCGAGCAGCTCCACCACGCGATCCACGACTGCTCGCGCTTCGTTGACCTCGTCCAAGATGCCGCTCGCCCCCCTCACATGAAGCCCGTGGCCAGACGAGATCACGATGCGGTCGAAACTCATGGCGGCCTCCTACGGATTGATGTTCAGCTTTCTCGTCATCACGTTGACGATGCGGTCGATGGATTGCTTGTTGGTTTCGGTGGCGGCTTCCAGCACGGTCAGGCGACCGTCAACGCGCTCCAGGTGTGGCGAGCCGCGTACTTCCAGGGTGTTCACCCGCGTTTCCAGACGCACCGAATAGGCGAGAATGCTGGCGCAGACCGTAATGATGGCGATGCCCTGCACGATCAGGAAATAGACCAGCGTCTGGTTCTCTTTGAACCAACTGTTGACGACGGTCATCATTGCAGCGGCCTTCGCAGGCTGAGCAACGCGCCCCAATCAACCTCGCGCGGAACGCCCTGGACACCAGCCTGAACACCCAGCGACCCCCCGGGCACCGGAATGTTCAGGCCGTCTGCATAGTCCGGCGGGGGAGGGTATCCACCGGGTGCAGGGGTGTTCAGCCGCTCCGCTTGTTCCCGGGCCATCGCCACACGCAGCGCGTCGCCTAGTGAATCGGCCATGGCTTTATTTCCTGCGGCGGTCCTGACTGCTTCCGAGTATCAGCCGCCCGATGGCGTCGCCTGGGGTCTTTGGTGCGAAAGCACCCAGGTTCTGCGGTTTCTGGTCGATCAGATTCCCGCCCAGCGCCAGACCCATCGCATCGAGCGGCGTGTTTCTGTTGTACTGGTGATCCATCCGCATCCGGGTTTGCTCGCCTTCGCGTATCGGGTCCGCCATCCAGTATTCGAGGGGCACGCCTGTGCGATCTTCGACGTTCGTGGATTCCGGCAGTCCCTGTAATCCAGACGCCATCAGCTCACGCCTGCGCTGCGATTCCAGCGCCTGCATCAGTGCTTGATGAAACGAGCCGCCCAAGGTGTTTTCCATCGGCTCACTCCTGGTCTTCCGTGGCCAAGTCTTTGGCGACCGTCATGCGCCGGATCGTCTTTTGAAGCGCGCTATTCCAAGCCGGGGTGCCCACGCTCTTGATGTCGCGTGTCAGCAACGCCTGCGCCAATTCCGGATCGAACATCGCCCGCGAGATCAGCCTTCCGACCGGAAGCGTCTGGTCGCCCGCTATCGTCTTTAATGCGACCTTGACCGTCCGGAAGACGCCGCCGCCTTTCAGGATTCCGTAGTAGCCTTTAAGCGCCAGCTCCAACGGCCGCATCGCTTGTTCGGTGCTCTCGGCCGTGGTCGATCCGACCGTGGCCTGGACGTTGCGCCGGGTCAGCGGCTCCAGCACCGTCTGCGCCCGCTGCAACGAGTTCAGATCCTCCGGCGTAAAGCCAGCGGCGCTCAGTGCGTCGCGTTTGCCGTTGAACTCCTTGATGAGTTTCCGGAGATTGACAGCGTGTTCTGGCGTGTCCACCAGATGGTCGAACGAGCTGACCCGCTCCGCGAAATAATCCGCGACGGCAGCTTTTAATGATTTCGCAGCTTCCGGGCTGTTGCCGGTCTGTTTACGCAGCTCAGTGATCTTTCGCGCCGCGTCCCGGCCATCCATGATGCTGGCGACGACTTCGGCGGGGGTCTGCTTCGCCAGTTGGCCAACCGGCCCGCCTTCGATGGTCTTTCGGGCCTGCCCCAGGCGCGCTTCGGCTGCGGCAATATCGGCGGCGTACTCGCCCGCCCTGGCAGAGCCACGTTGCGCGCTCGTCACGATCCTCTCGATTTCGTCACCAAGACCGGGAATGCGTGGAAAAATGGCGTTGTTGCGGTTACGCCATCTGGTCATCGCAGCCGCGTCGATGATGCCGTCTTTTACAACTCCGGCTTTGGCAAGTTGATCAAAAATGATGGTTCTCGCGTTAGCCGAGATCCTTCCGGTGGTGCCCCTCTGTTCACCGATTCGTATGAGCTGATCGACACTCTCGGGCTTCAGAAGAAATTTGTCGCCGGTTTCTGACGGATAAACCTGACCGGGTCGGGTTTCCAAGTCTCTATTCAAATCCCCGCCCGCGAACCGGCGATAGTTTGGCTGGACACGCTCCGCATAATTGGTTTCGGCGGCTTCCAGCGCCACCCTGGCGGGATGCCCCTCGGGGAGTTGCGCGAAGGTCCTATCGATGCTGTTTTTTAGTGCTTTGAGCTGCTGAAAATCTTGACCGTCTCGTAGGGATAATTTGATCTCGGCTTCGATGTCTTTTTTGAGCTGTATAAGCGCGCTACCAGGAAGCACGCCTGTTTCAGCCGCTGCTTCAGCACGATCCAGATATTCAACAGTGCTTCTCCTGACCGGCGTGGTGCCGGTGGCCTGTGAACGTATGGCCGCCGCTTCGGTAAGCAGCGGGTCAACAGGTATGAGCTGCTGAGTCAGATCCGGGTTAGCGTATAGCTCCTGAGATTGGTTTCTCTCAGCCACGCGCGTGTTCGTGACATCGCGATGGATCGCTTGATTCGCAGCAACGGCATCCGCCTGGGTGGTGTTCTCTATCGGTCTGGCGGCTTCTTCACGCGCGATCTGGACCTCGCGCGCCCCGCCGGTCGGCTGATCGACCAGCCGCTGGCGCGCGGCCAGCTCCGCGTCGGCGCGCTCTTGCGCGCGTCTGGCGAACGTCTCGGTGTCGATAGGCTGTTGCCGGGGAAGCGAGCCAGGATACGCGGGTGCGGGAGGCTCGACGACCTCGCGCGCAACGTCGGTCGGCCGGGTCGCTTGAACCTCGTCGGCCGCCGCTTGTTTCTGCGCCGCGTCGCGTTCCCCGAAGCTGTATCTCTGTCTGTTTTCCGGGGACAGGTTTGGGTCCAACAGCGTGTTGCCAGGACCGGCCTGGGTCCGCGCCCGCTTTCCGAGACTCGTCAAGCCGAGATCAGCCGCTTCCCCGCCCAACACAATGTCGGTCGTCGGAACCGGCAAACCCTGTTGCCGCAGAAGCGAAACTTGCTGCCCGATATTCTGGGCTGTCACCTTGGGATCGTTGCTGGTGATGCTCTGCATCAGTCTGGCAGCTTCATCTGCCGCCTGATTGGAAGACCCCACGCCGCTGGCCGGATCGACCGAAAGGTTCGAGTCTGCCCTGCGCCGAAGCGCGTTAAGCGTGCTGCCCGGTGTGCCCGCTATGCCGCTGTAGAGCGTACCGGCACTGACACCGCTGCCCAGCATCGCAAGCAGATCGACTGCCGCACCGCCCAGGCCACCGCCCGCCTCGCGAACGGATTTGGGCGTGTACTCCTGAGATCCAGTAAGACCCGCGCCGCTCGTTCCGCCCGCGATGGTATCACCGACAGCAGTCCTTGCCGGTTGGTCGAAATACGGACGAACGAGGTTGTCGGTTCGCAGCGGTGTTGCACCCGGCAGCTTCAACGCAGCTTCGCGCATCCCCGCCAGCTTGCTGAGAATGGCCGCACTGCCAAGCCCGGTCCCGCCCAGCTCGACCACGTTGGAAAGCGCCTTTTCCCTGGTCGTCTCCGGCACGGCTTTCTCGTAGCCAAAGTAATTCCCAAGCCACGACGCACCGGACTTCAGCATGTCGGACGGAAGCCCCAGACCTGTTTCCAGGCCCGTGTCGGCGCGGGTCGGGAGGCCAGCCATACCCACGAGTTTGTCGGCCCCGGCATAAAGCCCGCCCTGAATGAGCGCCGGAATGTCTGGTATGGCCCCCACGACGTTGGCCGCCGCGCCGCCAAGTCCCTGCGCGGTCAGCTTGCCAGCCCGTACTTCGTCCAGCGGCACTTCAATGACGGTTTCATCGCGCGAGGCTCTGCCCGCAGGCAAAGCCGGTCTGCTGCCCATTGCGCGTGGCGGCGCGGGGCGCTCCAGCGGTGGCGCGGGACCAACCAGCGTCGGCATCTGCGGGCCAGGGGCCAGCGGATCGAGCGGCGGCGCGGCGTCCATTGGTGCGGGAGCGGCGGCGGGCGCAGCCTCTGCCGGTGGCAGCGACGCCTCGATCTCGTCTACCGTCTTTTGCTGGTCTTCCGGGGACAACGACATAAAGCCGTCATCGACCGTAACCCGGCGGCCACCAATGTTGAGTGTGGCCATGTGTTAAGGCTCCAGCTTCCATGTCCTGCCGGTCTGTGTCGTGCCGCCGATAACGGGGGCCGCCGTGGCGGCTGGCGGTGTGGTCGTGGCGGCTGGTGCAGGCGTGAGGCCAGGGCCTTGCGTGCGCGCCCCAATGACCGCACCCGGCTGGATCATCGTGAAATCGCTGTCGCGCTGTTCCGCGACGATTCTCATGATGGTGTTGATCTTGTCTTTGTAAGTGTTCGGTCCCTGGAACCACGACGACGGGTCGCCAACCAAACCTCTGACGATGGCGATGTCTTTGTCGGACGCGTCACGGCCGCTTTGGCCCAGCGCCGCAGCGGCTTTGTAGATCATCATGCCGTTCATGGTGCGGACGCTGTTCAGCTCAGAGTCGAACAGCTCCGGTATGAGCTGCGCCGCTCCGGCACCAAGCCGCTGTCTAATTTCGTTCCGCGTCTGCGCGACGGCGGTGTCGTAGCCGCCAGCTCGACCGCCGCCAAACTGCGTGTTGAGCGAATTGAGAAGATCAACGCCTTCCTGACCCAAAAGACGAAGGTTGCCGACTGCGCCAATAGCAGTCGGGTTGCGATCAACAATGTCGTTGATCTTGGTGCCGAGATTAAGCACCGAGTCAGCGTTGTTAATCGCGGAACGATAGTCTTTTAGTTCGGTCTTTCCCGGAGCCGCCGGTGTCGTGAGGCCAGCGACGCCCTGCGCCGTAAGCGGCGAGATAACCTGTGAGCCAACCGGCATCGGTTGGTTTGTATCAACGTCGATGTTGTTGCCAGCGGTGCGGCCCCTGCGGATGACCTTGGTGCCGGTGTCGTCAAGCAAGACCCAATTCTGAACGTGATCGGTCGGCAGCGCGTTAAGCGCCTTCAGTTGCTGCGGATTGAGCGGCGCTCGCGGAGCCGTCATCGGCGGCGGCATAGCCGCCGGAATCGAACCAAGCCCCGGCAACGTGGTGAGAGGAGTAAGTGTCGCGTCTGGCAGCGTCTGCGGTGCGCCAGGATCGGGGAACACCGCCGCTCCGTCAGCTCCACCCATTTGCGGAAACAGATATCGCGAGAGCGCATCGCCGCGCGCCTGATCGGCGGTTATCGGAGCGCCTTGCCCTGGCGCGTCTGATTTCCGCGTCCAAGTAAGATTCCCGTATTGATCTCGCACAGCGACCAGCGAACGTGCGTCCTGCGCTTCTTGTGCAGCCAGCGTCTTGTCGATCTGCATCTGAGCGATGGTCTGGCGATTTGCGAGTTCGTTGGTAGTGCCCTGCGGTGTCGCACTCATCGGGCCGCCAGCGCCGATAAGCGCCGCCGTTACACGATTGCCAGACAAATCGTTCGGGTTGGTATTTGCGGTAATGGTGCGAATGACATTTCCCATGTCCGCACCACGCTGATCCGCCAGGATACCGCGTCTTACGATCTCGCGCGGATCGGTGTTAGCGGCTGCCGCAGCAGCGTATAGCGGCACGTTCTCGTTGATCCGCCGCGCCTCGTTGAATTTCTCGCGCGTATATGCCGCCGTCGTGGCCTTCGGTCCAAAGAACGTATCGGCCAGACCGCCAAGCCCAAAGATATCCTCGCCCATCGTCGAGCCGGACTTATACGGGTTGATGATCGTGGGCATCCGTCACGTCCTAAAGGGGTTGTTCAGGAACGGAATAGCGGTGCCAGTGAGTGCCGCTGTCGGAGGAGTTGCGCCCGCGCCGGTCAGACCGCCCAGGTTCTTCAGGTAGCCGGAGCCACCAGCGCCAACCGCCAGACCGCCAGCGGCTTTAAGCACTGGTCCCCAAATAGACGGGTCTTTCTGCGCCATGTACGCAGCGAAATCCTGCTGCGCTGGCAACATCGCCGCTTCCTGTCTGGCGAAACTGTTCTGCGTATCGACCACGCGTCCGGCGTTGGTCAGGTCGATGTTGTTGCCAGCCAGCATGTCTGCGTAGGTGAGAGGTTTCGCATTGAGCTTGGCGCGGTCTGTGGCGAGCTTGAAAACATCGCTGAGTTTCTTGCTGATTGCGCCCTTCACAACCACGTTGGTGCTGTCATCCAGCGGGACGCCTTCGGCTCCCTGGGTCGGCGCTACCGCCTCGGTGATCGCGGTGTCGCGCCGCGCTTGGTCTGCGGCTTGCGCATCTGCCTGCGTCTTCGGGTCGAAGCGTTCGAGCGCCTTTGCAACGCCCTCAGTGCGACTGCGGTCTTCATAGCGGCGTTGCCGCGCCATGCTGTCGCGGAGTTCCTGGTTGCGGGCACGCGCCATCGCCGCAGCATTCTCTTGCTGCGCGTTGCGCTCCATCAGTGTGCCGCCGAGAGACGCGGCAGCACCGCCAGCGAGCAATGCGATTTCGATGCCCGTACACATGGCTAGAACTTCTTCTTGGTAGCGCCAACGACCTTGGTGGACGGGCCGCCGCTGGGATTCGCCAAGTTAAGGCTACCGCCGGTCGCGAACGCCTGAACGTCTGGATTGACCGGCCCGCCAGGATTGTTCGCGTTCGCATACGGCGAAACCAGCCCGCCAAAAATATCTCCCAGCGTACCGGCAGAGCCGGTCCTGCCAGCAAGCCCGCTGGCCGCCGTGGCGGCTCTGCCACCGACACCCGCGTTGTCTTTGCCTTCACCGATGCTGCCGTAAAGATCGTCTTTTGCTTTTTGTATGTCGCTCGTAAGCGTGGACTGAAAGCCCTGCGCCGCGCTTTGCCCGGTGTTGTAGGCTTGATCACGCAGCGCATCGAGCTGCTGAAAAAGACCCTGCCCCTGGCTGGAATTGGAAAGCCCTTTTTTGGCGACACCAGCGGTCAGCGCGTCTCGCGCGAGATTGTATTGGTTATCGACGCCGGTCTTCCACGGATTGAACGTGTCCTGGAATTTCTTAGCGTAGAACTCCGGCGTGAACTGGCTGAAACTGGAATCGACCGAACTCCGAAACGGCGTCGGGTCGAACGTGGACACGGGCGTCACTGGAGCTGGCGTCGGTGTCACCGGGGCTGGCGTCGGCGTCACTGGTGTCGGCGTCACCGGGGCTGGCGTCTGCGCCGCCGCATCGATAGCGGCTTGGTCGATAGCCGCCTGATCAAGCGCACCCGTGCTGTAGACCGGGCCTTGTTTGTTGCCAACGAGGTCGTTGAATACGCTGCTGAACCAGCTCATGCCAGCCTCCTCTAACTATAAACCTTGTCCGACCCGCGAAGCGGCGGCGAGCTGAACCAGTTTGCGACGCGTCCACCGTATGGCGAGTACGCATCTGCTTTTGCGGCCGTGCCGAGCGAGCCAATCGTGCTGGCGAAGATGTCTCCGAGCTGTGACGTTGTCGGCTGCGCCACCAGCGCAGTCGCTTCACCGATGGCCCGCGCGCCCAGCGCGGCGGGATCTCCGGCAGCGGTGTTCAACGTGTAGAGATCGGTCTTTTGTTTCTCGACAGCGGCGCGAAGATTGTTCGCTTGCGTGACCGCGTCGTTTGCGATCTGCCCCAGCGTGGTGGCGCGGGTCTTTTCCACGTCGCCAAGCGCGTTCGCCGCAATGGTGGATTTGAGAACGCCTCTGCCAGCTAAGATCGCTGCGGCTTTGTCTTTGGCGCGAGCATATTGATCCTCGACCTGGGGCGAGTTGGCCGCGACGCTGGTGTCCTGGAATTTCTTGTAATAGTCAGGCGAGAATTGCTCGAACGCCTTGTCGATATTGGCTTGGCCGGTCGTGATGCGACCTTGGCGGGCTTCTTCTTCGGCGCGTTGTTCTGCCTTGGCGATAGCCGCGTCGTTACGGGCTTCTCGGGCCGCCTTGTCGCCGCTGTTGAAGCACATTGCTGCGCGACCTCATGGTCGGGCACGGCGCGGCGAACTCCGTTTTATGACGCTCGCGGATTTGTAGGGTTATACTGCTCGACAGACTCCAAGTCACTCGTTTTGTCCGATTCCTGAAGGACATAGTGCTGCGCGCCGTCGCTGGTCAGCCCGACAAAGTGAAAGCCCAGGAGTGAAAACCAGCGGGCGCGTTGCGAGTGCCGGGAAGTCGTGTAGCTGTGAAACTCCGTCTCCGGGTAGGCCAGCCGAAGCTCATCGACCCGCTTCCAGCACGCCAGCACCGCCATCGCTTTCCTGGCTATAAAGCCGTTGGAAAAGACGAACCAGGTGGTGCGGATTCTGGGGGTTTCTGAGGGGTAGTGCCCAAACAGCGCCAGCGCCGTACCCGATTCGTCCACCAGGGCCTCGGTCTGGGAGTCGGGTAAAGCGAGCAGTTTCAAGACCTTCGGGAGGGCTTTCCACCAGCTTCCACAGTCTTTTATGACTTCCTCGGCCGAAACCTCGGACAAGTCCGAAAAGACCGCGTGGATAGCCGCCATGTCGGCCGCCTGGAAGGTGAGCATTTAACGATCTTCCTCGCCTCCCTGGAAATGTATCAGGATGCCCGACAAGCTCGCAAAACCCGCTTTCGAGCACTCTATATTCAACGCAAAATGCGAGGTTCTTGCCGACACCGGAATGTGCGGCTCGTGAAACGAGTTTTTATGCAGCCGTCCGATGGTCTGCATGATTGATTCGTTGTTGGGGTCTGGCAAGAGCTTCACCAGCCATTCGTTGACCAAGCCGACATCCATCCCGGTGAACATCTTCTGGGTGGCGGGGCTGTCTGCCGACAAAAATGGTAGCTCGACCTGCACAGGCTGTTCGCCAGCGTCCGGATATTCCTCGCCGCTGTCGCCGCCGTAGAGATAGATCTTGTCGTTGTTGCCCCTCACATAGAGCCTTGCGCTGTCGCGCACGAAATCCTCGATGCGATACGGCAGTTCGTAAAAAGACCACGCCGTGACCTTGGAGCTGGGGAAGTAGCTCAGAACGTAAATCCTGTTGTCCACGGCCAGCCAGTAGCGTCCGTCCACCGGCTCGACGACCGACACAGCTCGCGTAATGGTGTCGATAGCCAAATCCCGAAGATGTGCATGTACAAAAGGATCGATGGCGGTGCCCACGTCATTGACATAGGCCGCGTTCAGCACGTCTCTCGCGCGAATGCTTCTGATGCCGGTCGGGTCCAGATAAAACACGTCGTTGTTGCCGTAGCTGAGAACGCTTCTCGCGGCGAACGTGCCGGTGTTGTCGAGCGACTGATAAAAACTGATCTCCTGGGCGTCGGTCGAGATCGTATAAAGACGGATCTGAGATCTGCCGAACACCACCGCGTAGTTGGAATACTGCCCGACGCAGACAAGTCTTTCGCTTCCTTCGGATTCGTTGGTGGCGTCGATCTGCACGAAGCCAGTTGCCGCCGCCGTGTCGTGCCAATCCGCCGGGGCGTTGAGCTTCGATCCCATAAACAGCGTACCGGCGACGCTCCACATGCGTTGCTTGTAAGTGAACGCCGACACGCCCGTGCCAGACGCCGCGCCTCGCGCGGTGTAGACCAAGCCGTTGACGTTGACTTGGTAAAAATCCATCGCCTCGTAGGTGCCGCCCAACGTCAGCTTGTTGACCTGGGCCACGGCGGTTGTCTGGTTCACGCCGCCCGCGAAATTGGTCGTGCTGGTGGTGACATCGCCCGAGAGTGCCGTGGTCAGCAAACGCCCGTTCGCGGCCGGTCCCTGCCCTGGCGGGGCCTGGACTGTCACCACGTTACTAACGGCAAAAGCCGTGTAGCCGTGCGATCCCGTGTGGTTGACGATGGCCGCAGCCACCGCAACCGCTGTTGCATCGTTAGACGTGCGCCAATGCACGGCCTCCGGACCAATAAGGCTTCCCGATGTGCCGGTGACCTGAACCTCTTTGACCGCGTTGTTAACTGGGTCAAACGTGCCGCCGGTTATCACGATGGTGCCGGTGGCGCGAACCTCGTTCGCAGCCACGACGTTGGGCTGCACAACGACGCTGGTCAGCGTCTGATCGTTTACCGTCCCACCATTGAGGGCCGCTGTCGTGACGGTGATCGGTGAGCCAGGAAAACGCGACTCAACCAAGATCACGTTGCCGGAGCTTTGCGCCTTCACGACCGGCGAGCTGTTGATCAGCGTCGCCAGATATTCCGCTGTCGTCACTATGCTGGAGTTGGCTGCGCTGATCGTGTCCCAATCGGTGACGCGCACGCCATCGTAAAAATGACAGAGCTGGCCGTCGTTATATTCCGCCACGACGTAGAGCTTGCCGCTGAACGTGCGAACGTCCAGCACACGGGTCATCGTAGAACTGCCACCAACGGATTGCAGCCGCTGGTACAGAACACCAAGCGGCATCAGCGCGGCGAGATCCGCAGACCCAAAGACGTAGAGCTGCTGACGATTACGCGCCAACCCGTGGGTGCCGCTGGGAAGTGAATATTTAAGCGCGAATTTCTTGGCGCGCTCGATGTCGCCACCCCGCGAAATATGCGCGTTTTTGAGTGTGTAAAGCGTTCCAGAGACGCCCGCTATGCGCGGACGCCTGCGATCCATCCCGTATTTGAAATCGGCAATGGCAACGTATGCCACATTCGCTACCCGTTGACTTGAACAGTGATCTTGGGAGGCGGCTTGTTCATGCCGCCGTCTGTCAGCGTGTAGGTCCGTGATCCCGATTTCACACGGCCGCGCAGCCGCACATACATCGCCTGGGCGCTACGTTGTTTGGACTCTGCGTCTGCGCTGCCCTGAGCGGTGAGCATTTCGGCAGCGGCAAACGCCACCACCAGGTTGTCATCGAGCAGGCACACGTCGATATCGTTGACGAGGCGATTGAACTTTCGCCAGCCGATGATCTGCACATACATCTTGGTGCCGTCTGGAATCGGCCAGACCTCGTATTGCACCGTGTTGTTGACGAGGCGCAGATCCCAGCGTTGCACAGGCGAAGACCGCTCGCCGTCTTCCGTGTCATAGAGCGAGTATTCATCGAACCCGATGCCGCGCTCCAGCGGACACGCAGCGGCGTTATGCCAAAGCGCGACGTGCTCGATCCGCTCCGGGTCGATGTCGTGGAGATCATAGAGAAACTCCCCGGCCAGCATTTCGTCGGACGGGAAAACCTCTCGCAAGATCGGCCAATCGTAGTCCGTGTAGAGGAACTCGTAAGTGCGGTTGAGCACGCGTTTCAGCGAATCAATGTCAGACGAACTCACCGCAGGATCGGTGGACCGGCGCAGCTCGTCCCGCAGCATGTTGATCATCGTCAGAAACTGCGAACCGCGCATCGAAGCCTCCTAGTGGTCAACGTCATCCAGGACGGAGGCCCTGGCCTTTCGCGGCTTGTCCGGAACGCTGGTGATCGGGCCAGACGCCTCCGGCTCCAGCTCGATGAGTTTTTCTTCCTCGCGCATCAGCGGCGCGTCTTGTGCGTCGGGCGCTACGGGTTCTTCGTATTCAGTGGGAAGTGGATTTCCCACGCCGTACATCGCGTTCAGAATCGCGATACCATTGGCCCCTGGCGATGGCGAATTGTAGCGCGTACCGATGCGGGCGCGCTCTTGCGCATCGGTACGCTCCACCCCCTTACCCGTCTTTTTGACATTGGTAATCGGGTTGGTGCCGCTTTCGTTTTGGCCGTGAATGCGCTGGAGAACGTAGATCTCGACTGCGCTGATCCCCGGCACAAAGACCGAGTTATCGCGCGAGCCGCCAAGCAAGACCGTGACATCGTAGAGGGGCCGAATAGGCATTTAGCGTTCCTTTTCAATAATCGAAGGCGGTGGAGGCGGATAAGGCGGCAACGGCTCTATCTGACTCTCACCGGACGGCGGGAAAGTGAAACCCGCCCCCTCCCACCAGGGCGCTTATCAACGCGATCAGTGCAAGAAGCAGCACGATGACCCAGACACCCTGCTTGATCTTTTCCGGGATCGGCATGACGAACAGCTCGATCACATAGATCACGAGGTAGATGACCCCGCACAGGATGATCAAGCCGATGAGGAACCAGAGCACGTTGATCGCTATCGCAGACATGGCGGCCTCCTGGTTAAAAGACGGGGACTTGCGTCCCCGCCTCCTTCACTCACGCGAAATATTGATTGATGCCTCTATCGTCGGGGGCGTTGGAGACAGCAACCAGTGAGTAAGCTGTAAGACCATCGGGCGGGGTCAGCGGCGCATAGGTGCCGCGCACGTCGCCAGACGTACCTGTCGATGCGGTCGTGATGCCGAGTGTCGTGGTGCCGGTAGGTGCTGCGACCACGCCGTTTTTCACTTCGTAGATGATCTGCGAAGCGTGCGAGATCCGGCACGGCATACCGAGTTGAAGACCGTGACCGATGGTCAGCGCGGTGATCGCGTTCTGGAAACGTATCTCGGTGATCGACGCGAACGCCTTCTTGCCGGTATGCGCCACGCCAGACGCCGACAGCTCCGAAACAAGTTGACCGTCTACGTCATAGCCCCGGATTGTTGCGACTGCCGTGCCGGTCCACGCCGCCACGATGTTGCGAGGAACGTCAAGGTTAGCCCCTCGCGCGCCGTTGAGAAGCGCCGCCGCGCCAGCCGCCACCGACTGAGTCAGTGCGATGGAGTTGGCCGCCGCCGCCAAAGGCGCACCAAAGTAGATCCCGACAATCGGTGCTCTGACGATCTGTCTGTTAAGCGGCACGTCGTCGTCAACGTCGGCACCGAGAATATCCAGACCGAGACGAACGCTTTCACCGAGCGGCAACGTCGTCTGGCCGTTCCACGTCACGGTGATGTTCGATGCGCCGAACGCCAGCGTGAAATCCTTGGGCGAGGAGTATTCCGACCCCATCGCATACATTTTGTGGTTGACCGCGTTGGCGAACAACGCGCCCGCCATCCCAGCGGGATATGGCGCGTTGAACGTGCCCGCCAACGGCACCGCTGCCGTCAAGACGGTTGAGGTTGAAGCCGAAGA
>Ga0209593_10000089_pt1 | contig 46886 bp, 47 predicted proteins | sample PPLLaktember2015_3_FD_187260 | JGI IMG/M metagenome (GOLD analysis project Ga0209593, IMG submission 187260) | Freshwater sediment microbial communities from Prairie Pothole Lake near Jamestown, North Dakota, USA - PPLs Lake P7 Core (6) Depth... | ecosystem: Environmental > Aquatic > Freshwater...
ATTGAAATTCCAACGCCCGGTCCAATTGGCCCTGCGCTAAATATATTTGCGATACATTATTGTACGACGTGGCTAAGGAGGGATGCTTGGGGTCCAATACCGCTTCCCGGATGGTCAAGGCTTTCAATTGAAATTCCAACGCCCGGTCCATTTGACCCATATCCTTGTAACGTTGCGATAAATTGTTCGCCAGCCTCGCCAGCTCCTGGTCTTTCTCTTCTTTTTCCATGGCCAAAAACCGCACCACCGACTCCCCATAGATTAAAAACTCCTTCTTATGAAGGGGATTATCACCCGGTTCACATGAAAGCTTATCCGCCAGCGACCCGGTTAACGCCCGGCACATCTCCGCCCCGGGCTTGGTTTTATACCTCACCACCTCCTGCATCACGGGATGCAAATAGACCCGCGATTCATTATCCCGCTTTAACCACCCCTTCTCCACTAAAGACACAACCTCGTCCATCCCCTCCAGTTCCAACCACTGACGCACCCATTCCATGGAAATATACACCGCGGGTAACACCGAGAGATTCGCCAATACCGATAGCTCATCCCCCGTGACCCCGGATATATCGAAGACCTTCACGAGATGATCGAAAAAGGTTTTTCTCTCTTTTTCATTGTGCCAGAAGGTCAGTATTTTTCCACCCGTCACCGCATTCAAATTAAATCCCTTCGACTTCAACGTCTCATACAGCGACGGGATACTCAGGGCCGCATGATGCGCGGTCCGGGCCAATAACTCCACGGTCAAGGTGTGATACCCACACAACTCCACCACCTTCGCTGCTGTTTCATCATCCGGCTTCCCGGTGTAATAGGTATAAAATAACGCGAGGCAATCCTCGGCACTTAAAAAATCCAGGCACACCAGTTCATACCCCTCCACTTTACCCCGGGAATTGGCCAACACTTTCACCGCGGACGGGAGCGACGCCAGCGCATCCAGGTCCGCATCTTCGGCATTCTCGATGTTATCCGACACCAGCAGCATGGGTTCCGAGGTTTGCTGCAGTCGATCTTTAATCTTTTCAAACCGCTCATCCACCGTATCGGTCTCAAGGGCCCGGATGAATTTGGATTTATCAGACCCCAACGCATGAACCAGGGAGTCTTTCACAGACCCCATCCAATCCACCCATGCGGCATACCGGTACTGCGTATAGTGTTTATAAAAAAAAGTTTTGCACACTTCGGTTTTGCCGATGCCGCCGAGACCGTTCACCAGTACGACGCGTTTCGACGTGCGCAATGTGTTCTCCAATGCGGCCAGGTCCTTTTCGCGGCCGATCAAATCGATCTTACGCGGCGGTAAAGGCGTTAATAGCATCGTATTATCCACAGGGGCCCCACTGCGTGGGGGGGCATCAGGGTGGACATCGTGGACGGGGATATCGTGCTCTTTTAGAAACTTAGCGATAATTCCTGCAAAATCAGAGAAAATCTTTTCTTGTACGGGCTTATCACATAAGCTGATTATAGTCCCATCTACTGGATATCCCTGTATTCCCTTTAACCAGGAAACCTCTTTCCACTGGCAGGATTTGACGAAAAGCGGTAAGACTTTCAAACCCGCCGTTTTCCTGCGCTCCAGGATACGCGGCACTTCATCGTTAAGTATAAAATTGGAAGTCAAAAACCCGGCACTCACCATCAAAACAGCAATATCCGCCTGCTCGATGACTTTTTCAATTTGCGGAAGCCAATCGGTACCTGTTTCAATGCGGCTGTCTTCCCACAAATCGCAGGAACCTTCCAACTCCAGAACCCGCAGTTGCTCCACCAACATCTCTTTAAACGCCGTATCCTTATGGCTGTAACTGATAAATATTTTCTTCATGGGCTATTTACGCAATTTTTTATCGATAATTTCAACAATTTCTAAAAGGCTTCTTTCTTTCGAGCTTCCAATTTTTTTTCCCAGTATTGTTTTCCTTGAAGAGCAAATTCCCAGGCCATCAGGTCATCGTACTTTTTGAAATCCTCATCATTGGTTTTGTAATCGTTATGAAATTCATCAAATTTTTTATTGTATTTTTTTTCAAAATGGTTGACCTCTTCGGAGAAGTCCGAGATCCTGGAAAGAATTTCCGTCATCACCGAGTCCCTGATTAGTTGGGAGGCATCACGGACAGCTAATTCTTTCAATAATGATTTTAAAACAGCACCTTTTATTTGTGTTCCCATTTTTCGCCTCGATTATTAAGGGTCCTTCGATTATTATCAATTCCCTTTATCGACAAACTGGAATTTCAAAATCGTCCGCCACAAAATCTCAAGGTCCAAACGCAGCGACCAATTTTGAATATAATAAATATCGAACTCGACTCGCTTATCCAACGGGGTATTCCCCCGGAAACCATGCACCTGCGCCCACCCGGTCATCCCGGTTTTTACACTGTGCCGCAGCATGTATTTGGGAATATACTCCTTAAACTTATCCACCAACTCCGGCCGCTCAGGCCGGGGCCCCACCAAACTCATATCCCCGATAAAAACATTCAACAACTGGGGAATCTCATCGATAGAAAACTTACGCAATATTCGACCGATCCCGGTCACCCGCGTATCGTTGGGAGGAGACCAAATAGCCCCGGTTTCCTTCTCCGCATTGGTAACCATGGTCCGAAATTTAAACATCCGGAAAATTTTCCCATCCAACCCGACACGGGTCTGTATATAAAAAACCGGCCCCTTCGACGTGACCTTAATCAAAAAACCCACCACCAAGAAAACAGGCAGCATGAAAATAAGACCGGCAAAACTCGCAACAATGTCGAAAAACCGCTTAAAAACCAATTGCCACCCCTGGAGCGGGATATCTCCCAGGTTGATCATGGGGATCCCTTCAACATGCTCCATCCCCACTTTCAACGAAGCAATTTGCAAGATATCCGGCACTAAACGAATTTCCACCAACAAATTATTCGCCTTCTCGATCAATTGAAGCGTGGTATCGTATTCCTTCGACGGCAGGGCAATCACCAAATCGGTAATCCCCTTCTCCTTAACGACTCTCTCCAGGTCAATGAAAGCACCCAACACACCTTCTTTGGGCTCATTATCCAAAAAACCGGCAACGGAAATCCCGAAATGCTCATACTTTTTTAAATTTTCCGCGGTCATCACTGCAAAAACCCCGGTCCCGGCAATCAATACTTTCGAAACTCCATTGCGTTTAAGATAAATCCCCCGGAACAACTTGAAGGCCAACTGCCGCAGCCCGAAAATACAAAAAACACCGACGGGAACATACAGAACTAAAAATACACGCGATACCTCGAAATCGACAAAATTATAACTTTTGAAATAACTGAAAATAAGAAGAATGAGAAACACGGATACAATCGTATTGAGAAGAACCAAAAAGAGATCGTCCAACCGGTTTCGCTTGAGTTTTATTTTGTAATACCCCTGGTAGGAAAAATGAACGACATGAACCAGGATAAGAATGGGAATAATCACGAGGTACTTTTTAAATCCCGGGATCCCCTTGGGCGCCAGCAGCAAACCGGAATGAAAACGAAGCCAGAAAGTCACGTTAAAAGCGATGATAATGGCCGCGAAATCGCTGAAAATGTAAAAATAAGTGAGTTGTTTCCGTTTTTTTTTAATCATCCGATACCTAATGATATAAGATTTTCGATATACGTCTTGAATTTCATTTTAAAGCTCTCTTTGGAAAATTGCAAACTATTCTTTCGAATCGCTGACGAATCCCATTGGGTCTTTTTTGCTTTTTGAACGGCATCGATAATATCTTCATAACATTGTTGTTCGAACAAAATACCGGTTTCGCCGGTGACGATGTCCAGTACACCGCCTTTTTTATAAGCCACCACGGGAGTCCCGCACGCTTGCGCTTCGACGAAAGCAATGCCGAAATCTTCTATACCCGCAAAAACAAATGCAGCCGCACCCTGGATCAATTTTCGCAGCTCTTCGGCCGGGAGATTTTTTTTAAAAATAATATTCTTGCCCGCCCGCTTTTTTAATTTTTTTTCTTCCGAGCCTTTACCGACAATAATCAACGTATCGCCCAACCGGTTAAACGCATCGATCAATAATTCGTTTTCTTTGTAAGGAACCAGGGCTGAAACGGTGATAAAATAATCCCGGGTGGGGTTGTCCCCAGGTTGGTAAAAATCGGTATCCACGGGGGGATGAATGACAGTGGATTCTCTTCGGTAATACCGTTGAATGCGATTTTTGACGAAATTCGAATTGGCGATGAAGTAATCCACGCGCGCCGATGAGCTGACATCCCACATGCGTAATTGAGAGATTCGTTTTTTGATAAACGCTTTTTTAATGCCCCTGACGCGGCCAAAATAGGTATAATATTGGTCCCAGATATACCGCATGGGGGAGTGAATATAACTGATATGGAGGGCATCGGGTGCCGGGATAACCCCTTTGGCTACGCAGTGGGAGCTGCTGATAATGAGATCGTAGTCCGCCAGGTTGAAAGATTCGATGGTGGAGGGAAGCAAAGGCAAAAAATACTTATAATGATTCCTGACAAAGGAGAAACGATTCAGCGAGGAAGCAAAAATGCGATGCCGGCGAATCTTTTCCGATATGTTGTTTGCTTCGAGAAATAACGTGTAAATATGGGCATCCGGGAATAAATCCAGGATTTCTTCCAGGACTTTTTCGCCGCCGCGCATGCCGTTCAGCCAATCATGGATAATTGCAACTTTTTGTTTCATGTCACTTGTAAGGCTTTATTTTACACGTTTTATCGCTATATTTCAAACTTTTTTTCGAAATAAATTTCATGCGGCTCTCGAATGCCGCTAAGTTAATGGCCATTGGCAAGCATAGGCAGGAATATAAACAGTTATAAACAGTATAAAGTATAAAGGGGTTGACTTTTATTTGAGAAAGTAATATAAATAAGATTCTAAAAAGCGTTCTAAAAAGGGATTAATCTAAAGTTTATCTCAAATTCATTTCTACAAAGAGGTCAAATATGCCGATTAACGGTTACATCGATTATAAGCGCCGCGAGTTTTGCAAGGATGTGCAGTGCCCTGTACAACTGCAATTGGATTCGCAGGAAGAAGGATCCGAAGACTATGAGCAAACCCGTAATATTTGTAAAACCGCGTGTAGATATACTACATACCAATTTCATCATTGGTTGATCAATAAAGGATATTTAATCGTACGCCCGGAACCCGGGAACTAACTTAATATAACTGGAGGTATCCAATGGATTATGGAATGAAAAACCGTTTGAGTCGTGTTATTAAACCGGATGGCCGCTGCATGTTTATGCCCATCGATCATGGGTATTTTTTGGGCCCCACCAACAGCCTGGAAAAACCGGGAGAGACAGTAAAACCTTTACTGGAGTACTGTGACGCCTTATTCTGTACAAGAGGGGTTCTGCGTTCTTGTATAGACCCTTCCCTCGATATCCCTATTATCCTGCGCGTATCAGGCGGACCCAGCATCGTGGGCGCAGACCTGGCTAACGAGATGATTACCACCTCTGTCCAGGAGGTTGTTCGTTTAAATGCCGCTGCTGTCGGTATTTCGATTTTTGTGGGTTCCGATTACGAAACCCAAACCCTGATGAACCTGGCAGATATGATCAATGAATGCGAAGATTATGGCATTCCCGTCATGGCCGTCACGGCAGTAGGCAAAGAAACCGATAAACGGGAAGCCCGCTACCTGGCTTTGAGCTGCCGCATCGCCGCCGAAATGGGCGCTAAAGTCGTCAAAACCTACTGGTGCGAAAAAGATTTCGATAAAGTCGTAGAAGGCTGCCCGGTCCCGGTCGTTATGGCCGGCGGTCCCAAATGCAATACCGAACGTGAAGTCTTTGATTTCGTTTATGATGGACTTCAAAAAGGCGCTATCGGCATCAACCTCGGCAGGAATATCTGGCAAAGCCCCTATCCCACCGCTGTGGCGAAAGCCCTCTATGAAATTATTCACAGTAATATTAACCCTAAACAGGCCGAAGAAATCTTCAACGAAATGAAGAATAAAAAATAACCTTTTAATTATAGAACCTGCTTTATTATTGGAGAAATCATGCGTGTAGGAATGTATTATAATAATCATGATGTTCGTGTCGAAGAAATGCCTACCCCGAAAATCGGACCCGGCGAGCTGCTGGTTAAAGTTATTGCCAGCGGTATTTGCGGCAGCGATGTTTTGGAATGGTACCGCATCAAAAAAGCACCCCGCGTCCTGGGACACGAAATAGCCGGCGATATCGTCGAAACCGGCGAGGGCGTCACTCAATTCAAAAACGGTCAGAGGGTCTTTGTTTCACACCACATCCCTTGTAACACGTGCCGTTACTGTTTGAAAGGTTACCATACCGCCTGTGAAACACTCCACACTACCAATTTTGATCCCGGCGGTTTTGCCGAGTATCTGCGGGTTCCGCGGTTGAATGTCGACCGGGGCGTGTTTGTACTGCCGGATGGTGTATCTTATGATGAAGGGACTTTTGTCGAACCCCTCGGATGCGTCTTGCGGGGCCAGCGTCTTGTTCAACTCAAACCCGGTGACAGCGTCCTGGTTTTGGGTGCCGGTATTTCAGGCCTGTTGCACATTATCGCTGCGCGTGCCCTTGGTGCTTCCCGCATTATTGCCACGGATATCAATGACTACCGTTTGAATATGGCCAGGGAATTGGGCGCAGATGTTGTTATGCATGCCGGCGAAGACATACCCGCCCGCGTTTTTAAAGAAAACGATAACCGCCTCATCGACCTGGCTATTGTTTGCACCGGCGCGCTCTCCGCTTTCAAACAAGCTTTGAAATCCGTCGACCGCGGCGGCACCATCCTCTGTTTCGCCACTACCGATCCCCATATCGAAATTCCCGTCCCCATGAATGAATTCTGGAGAAACGAAATCAAACTCATGCCCTCCTACGGGTGCGCCCCCGTCGATGCCATGATCGCTATCGATTTGATCCGTACAAAACGCTTACCACTGGATAAATTAATCACGCACAAATTACCCCTCGATCAAATCGGGCTCGGTTTTCAACTGGTTGCCGACGCTGCGCAGTCTGTTAAAGTCATTATCGAACCCCATACCCATACAGGGAAAAATTCCCGTTGATTTCGATTTCAATGACGATTTGCAATCGCCTATGAATCCGGGAACCGGGTTATTCTTTGAAGAGAAGGCCGAAAATCCGCGATATGAATTATGAATTATCAATTACCGATTACCTGAAAGGATGTTAAGCTTTTAAATGGAGAAATTATACAAGGAATTCAAATCTTCACTCAAAAATATCGCCCTTGAAGAAATTGTGGACCTATTCTTTTTTCGTCCTATTTCTTTTTTTTGTGTAAAGGGAATTTACCGCCTCCCGGTAACTCCAAACCAGGTTTCTGTGATCTCTATGATGATGGGGATTCTGAGCGGTATATTTTTTGCGTTTGGGGACCGAAAAAGTTTTGTCACAGCCGGTATATGTTATGCTGCCGCCCATATTCTCGACTGCTGCGACGGGATGATCGCGCGTTTAAAAAACAGCGGCAGCCCCCTGGGCCGCATCATCGATGGGTGGACCGATTACGTCACGTCTGTGGCTGCTTATATCGGGCTATTATTGGGTTTATACAACGGTTCCTTCATTCTCCCGGTGTCTTCTCCCTGGTTTCTTATGATCCCGGCTTCCTTTTCTCTTGCACTGCATGCTATGCTGGTGGACTATTACAGGCGGGAATTTATGACCCACGGATTGGGAAATGCCCCGACTATCCAGGAGGATTTTTTATATTTTTCAAACCTCCTGGAACAAATGAACAAATCCGGGGGAAAGTACCTCACCCGTGTCATGATTGCCTTCTACCTGGGGTATACCAAAATCCAGATGAAAAAAAACACCATAAAGAAAGTTTATTCCAGGGATCATTATAATAAGACTAACAGGGTTCTCCTGGTAGCCTGGAACCTCATCGGGTTATCTACCCATATTTTCGTATTAATATTGGCTGCATTTTTATATAATCCGATGATTTACTTTTATTATATCCTGGGTTTTGCCAATATCTGGATGGTGGTTATGGCTGTGATCCAGGTAAAAGCCCAGAAGGCGATCCCTGCAAAACCCGGATAAGGCTCCTGGGAAGTTTGCAAGAAGAGGGGAGAATGTACGAATGGATCGGGGTATAGTTATTGAATATATCCCATTGATTTTAATTCTTTCAGGGTTTCTTCGTCTAAAAGTTTTTGGAGGGTCCAGGGCACCTTTTTACAAAAAGGAGCCCTGGTCTCCGAAGGACAAAAAACTCTATGTTATTTATTTTGGTGTTTTTCCAGCAGGCGTTTTTTGGTATAGGGGATGAGTCCGCCGGCGTCTACGATGGCCTGGCGGGCTTTAGGTAGGGGTTCTATGGCAAATGTTTTTCCTGAAGTTTTATCGATGACTTCGGTGGGGGTGATTTCCAGTTCGTCGCCTTCGTTGGCGTCGATATTGGGGCAGATAACGGTATTGAGGCCGAGGTTGATGGAGTTTTGGAGGAAGATGCGAGCGAAGTGTTTGGCGACGACGATGAGGTCGTAGCCTTTGAGGGTGGAGGCTGCTTGTTCGCGGGAGGAGCCGCATCCGAAGTTTTTACCGCCGATGATGACGCTGTCGGGAGGGATGAGTTTGGCGTTCAATTTTTTATTGAACTCTTCGGTATCGGCAAAAGCGTATTGGGGGGTTTCGGTGGGTAGGACGGTAGCCATGAAGCGTCCGGGGTAGATGATGTCGGTGGAAATGTCGTCTCCGACTTTGAATACGACTTTAGTATTGATACTCATGTTAGCCTCCTTTCCTGGGGTCTGTGATTTTGCCCGTGATAGCGCTGACTGCAGCGGTTTCGGGTGAGCACAGGTATACTTCGCCTTTGGGGTTACCCATGCGGCCTTTGAAGTTGCGGTTGGTGGTAGCGAGGGCGATATCGCCGTCGGCCAGTGCGCCCTGGTGAACGCCGAGGCATGAGCCGCACCCGGGGTTCATGACGACTGCGCCGGACTCCATGAAAATTTCGATATATCCTTTTTTCAGGGCTTCCCTGTAGATTCTGCCTGAAGCGGGGAAGATGATGAGCCGGATGTTTTTCGCGACTTTTTTTCCTTTGAGGACATTGGCTACGATTTCCAGGTCGTCTAATCTTCCGTTGGTGCAGGAGCCGACGACGATCTGGTTAAGCTTAATTCCTTCTACTTCCGAGACAGGTTTGACGTTATCGACGGTGTGGGGGCAAGCGGTGAGTGGGACGAGTTTGGAGACGTCGATGGTGATGACCTGGTCATATTTTGCGTCCGGGTCTGGTCCGATCATCTCGATGCGGTCATTTACGCCGGCTTCTTCCCGCAGGTATCTGGCAGTTTCTTCGTCGGCCGGGACCATGCCGGAGGTGGCGCCGGCTTCAACGGACATGTTGCAGAGGACCAGGCGGCCCGAGGTGGACATTGCTTTGATCGTCGGACCGTGGAATTCGATGACTTTGAAGTTTGCGCCTTCGGCTGTGAGTTGGCCGATCAGGTGGAGGATGAGGTCTTTGGGGTAGACGTGAGTGGGGAATTTGCCTTCGACGATGACTTTGATGGTGCCGGGTACTTCGATGTTGAGGGCGTGGCCCAGTGTCCAGACAGCGGCCATTTCTGTGCCGCCGATGCCGAAGGAAAAGGCGCCCAATGCGCCGTGGCTGGTGGTATGGCTGTCGGTTCCGACTACCACGTAGCCCGGTCTGACGTAACCGTTTTCCGGTAGGATTTGGTGGCATATGCCGCCGTTGTCGCCGCGAATATCATGAAACTTGTGGATTCCTTGTTCTGCGGCGAATTTTCGTATTTTTTCCTGGTTGGTGGCAGTTTTGGAACCTTCTGCCGGGACGCGGTGATCGAAAATAAGGGTTATTTTCGAGGGGTCCCATACGTTGGCTTTTAAACCTGTATCTTTGTATACTTCCAGGAACTGGTTAATTACTATTGCTGCGTTTTCATGAGACATGGCCAGGTCCACTTTCGGTTCCAGTACGTCTCCTGATTTGACGGATGCCTGGTTTGTGGCCTTTGCCAATATCTTTTCAACCAATGTCATTCCCATGTTGGTTACTCCTTATATTATTATTGTATTTAGTGTGCGTGCCCTGATCCAGGTTGTTTTCGGAACGTAGTGGGCGTTCCATTATTTTTAGCATAACCGTGAACCCGGCACGTTTCGTTTTTATAAATTGAAATCTCATTCGATTTTAAATTTAAATGACGCCTTTTTCTTTTAATGCTTTCAGGCTTTCTTTCGTATAACCGATGCTGGTGAGGATTTCTTCCGTGTGTGCGGAGAGTCGTGGGGGTGGTGCATCGATGGAGGCCGGCGTTTTGGAGAATTTGGCGCTTAGATTGAAAATCGGGATATCGCCGATTTCAGCTTCTTTCACTTTGACGATGGTGTTCCGGTGAATGATTTGTTCTTGTTTAAGGGCTTCATCGAGGGTGATGATATCGCCGGAGGGAATACCGCGTTTGTTGAGAACTTCGACCCAATAGAGAGTGTCTTTTTCTTTGAGTTTTTCTTCCAGTATCGGGGTCAGTTCGCGGCGGTTTTTTTTCCGGGTGTCGCGTTCTTTGAAGCGTGGGTCTTCTTTCAGGATGGGGAGGCCCAATTCATCTACCAGGTCTTCCCATTGTTCTTGTTTGTTAGCGGCGATGTTGATGAAGCCGTTTTTAGTCGCGAAGGTACCGGACGGGGCGGCGGTGAAATTGTCGTTACCCATTGGGACCGGTGGTTGTCCGCCGATGAGGAGGTTTGCTGCGACCCATCCCATTAGGGGCATAATGGAATCGAGGAGGGCGATATCGATGAATTGGCCTTCGCCGGTGCGTTCCCTGTGAAAAAGGGCCGCCATGATGGCAAAAGCCGCATTAACTCCGCCGACCGTATCGCACACAGGGAAACCGGTGCGCAGGGGGTGAAGCCGCTCGTCGCCATTAACATCCATTACACCGCTGAGGCCCTGGATGATCTGGTCGTATGCCGGTTTATACGCATCCGGGCCGGTTTGCCCGAAACCCGATATGGCACAGTAGACCAACCGGGGATTCACTTTTTTCAACTCCTCGTAGGGGAAACCCAACCGTGTCATGACGTCCGGCCTGAAATTTTCTACCAACACATCGGCTGTTTCGATCAGTTTCCGAAAAATTTCTTTGCCTTCCGGTTGTTTCATGTTCAAGGTAATGGATTTTTTGTTGGCATTTTGTGCCAGGAAACTGGTGCCCATTAACTCTTTGTTGAGTTTAGCCACGTTTCCCAGTTTACGTGCCAGGTCTCCGCCGTCGGGGTTTTCGATCTTAATGACTTCTGCACCCAATAGGGCCAGGTGCATGGTGGAGAAAGGTCCCGATAAGACGTTGGTCATATCGAGAACTCGAATGTTTTCCAATAGTTTCATGTGATTACTCCTTTGCCGGTTTAGCCGGGGTTATAAACCTTGTTAGGGTTCCCGCGACTTCCCGTTCATAGTTTATATCTATATCGTTGAACCTCATATATCGATTTTACTTTAACAGTTATTGTTCTTTTCGTTTGAAATTCACAATGGGCCCTGATTTCATGATGAAGCCGGGGAGTTCTTTGCCCAGGAATTGGCCGATGTTTTTGGCCAGGTCCACCAACTTTTCAAGGTTGATATCGAGGCATAAGCCCATGCGTTGGAGGGTGTGAACCAGGTCTTCGGTGGAGACGTTGCCTGCCGGTACTTTGGTGAAAGGGCAGCCGCCTAAACCGCCGAAAGCCGATTCCAGGTATTTTACGCCGTTTTGCATGGCCACGAAGCAGTTGGTTAAGCCCAAACCGTAGGTGTTGTGGAAGTGGGCGGTTAATTCAACCGAGGGGTCCAGCCGGTGTATCCTGGAGAATAGGTTTTCCACCAGGGGAGGGTAGGCATGGCCTGCGGTATCTGCCAGGCTGATATTTTTTATGCCGTTTTCCAGGTATTTCCCTACGATTCCCAGGACAGTCTCTTCCGGGATCGGGCCTTCGAAACCGCATCCGAATGCGGACTGCACAGAAACCTGGACGCGTTTCCCGGCTTTCATCGCTTCTTTGGCCATTGCTGTTATTCGTTCCAAAGCTTCCGATGTGGACATCCCGGTATTTTTTTGGCTGTGGGTTTCCGAAGCCGAAACGCCCATGCAGAACATTTCAACGCCGCAGTTTATTCCTCTTTCCAGGCCTTTTTCGTTTAAAACGAGGCCGGATAGGATCACATCTCCCGGTTTTTTTCCTGGCTGGGAGAAATAGGAGAATAGTTCATCCGTATCTCCCATTTGGGGAACTTTTTGAGGATTCACAAAAGACCCCACCTGGATAATTTTTATCCCGGCGTCTATGAGTTGTTCGATCCATTTAATTTTTTCTTCTTTCGGCACGACGGTTTTTTCGACTTGAAGGCCGTCTCGTGGTCCTACTTCATGGATAACTATATCTTTCATCGAATACACCTCTCATTGATTTTTTTTTTTTAAGGACATGCGGACTGGATGCAGCGTGTTAAAAGACGCTGTATTATGTCCTTTTAAATATGTTGGCTTTAAAATCATTAAATAAAAATACCATTTTTTTATTTTTTCGTCAACACCGGCGGGAGCAAAAATTCGGCTTCGAAAACCGGCCATATTGATGTCATGGGAATTCCCGGGTTATATAGACCGGCGGATTTTGTAGGAAGAAGTCTTGGGTTCACGGCAATAGTTGCCCCGGCGGGCAAAACCCGTCCGTCGAAGACAATGGTTATTTTTTAAGAAATAACTCGATGACCGGGATTTCGACCCCCGGTTTCGTGATGGGAATTTCCGCTGCCAATTCGTTTTCTACGGCAGGTTCATCCATCAAAATCGTTTTGCGTTTGGGTTTCAATATAATTTCGGAACCGTCATGTAAAAATTGCGCATAATCTACTTTCCCAGCATATCCGTCCAGGAAAATCGTTTGCATCGGCCAGTCCAGCAGGTGGATATACAGCCGGTTGGTTTTCGGGTTATAAGTTAATAATGTATTTTCCGGGGCTTTAAATTCTTTTGGTGCTTGCGTGCATTCATAAATGGAGCGGCTGTTGAATTTCATCCATTCGCCCATCGCATTCAGTCTTTGAACAGCCCGGTCATCGAAAACACCCCGGCTGGTGGGACCCGCGTTCAATAATAGGTTTCCGCCTTTGCTCACGGTTTCGATCAAGAGAACCAGCAGTTGTTTGCTGTCTTTCCAGGTTAATTCATCTCGATAGTATCCCCACGAGCCCGAGAAAGTCTGGCAGGTTTCCCACGGGACAGGTACGCCGTTCACTTTTACCCATTCTCTCGGTTTGAATTGTTCGGGGGAGCGGAAGTCCCAGCCACCGGGTTGGTCTAATAAGTCCAGGCGGTCATTGACAATGATTCCCGGCTGCAATTGGCGGACCATTTTCAACAGGTTTTCCGAATCCCAGTCGATGCGGCTTTTCCCGTCTTTACCTGTGGGGAAAGAGTAATCCAACCAGATGATATCGATTTTCCCGTAGTTGGTTAGCAGTTCCCGGACCTGGTCTTTGATGTATTGGCGGTAAATATTCATATCTCTTCCCGTGTTCAGTTTGTTGTATTCTTCCTCGGAAGCAGCGCTCGCGGGGTGGTGCCGGTCGATGGTGTACTGGGGGTGATGCCAATCCAGGAGGGAATAATAAAAACCGATGCGCAGTCCTTCAGCGCGGAAAGCCTCGACCCACTCTTTTATAATATCTTTTCCATAGGGGGTTTTGGTGGCTTTGTAGTCGGTGAAACGTGAATCGAATAAACAGAAACCTTCATGGTGTTTGGTTGTGATAACCGCGTATTTCATCCCGGTTTGTTTGGCCAGTTTGGCCCATTCTTTGGGGTTGAACAGGTCCGGGTTGAAGTGGTCGAAGTATTTTTGATATTCCGAGTCCGGGATGCGTTCATATTTTTTGACCCATTCGTGGCGGGCGGCGAGGGCATATAAGCCCCAGTGGATGAACATCCCGAACCTTGAGTTTTGCCACCATTCCATTCTTTGGAGTTTTTTTTCGGGGGTTTCGATAGGTAATTGGGCATTTGGTTGAGATGTTCCCAGAAGGGTAAGAACCAGTAATGCAATAACAAAAAAAACGGGATTTTTTTTCATTGTGTTCACCTCGTTTAAAAAAAGATTTGGATAGAATATTCTACCAGTATACCCTGGGGATTTCAATGGCAAAAAGGGGGACAGTCAAGAAAATGCCCCCACACGCAGTGTGATCTCTGTGCCCTCCGTGAGCTCCGTGAGAGAAAAAGGAGAAAAAGGGAAAAAGGGGACAGTCAAAAAAAACCAAATCGCTTTTCAAAATGAAAGCCAAAAAAGGGAAAGGGGACAGTCAAAAAAAACTTAAAAAAAACACTCTTTTGCACACTTACAATTCAAATTTTGAAATTTCCCGGTTTTGAGAAGAATGCCCGGAAATTGTTTTTAATTTTATCTTCTGGTAAAATACTCATCTTGATAAAAATTAAGAAATAAAAAAAAGTGCAAGGAAAAAGGGAATAACCATGAATATAAAATCCGAAGAAGACAATAAAAACAGGACCTCATTTATCCTGGATGTGAATACACCGGCACCTTTTACCGTAGGTTTGGCCTTAAACCTCCAGACTACGGCAGATCGATATAAAAAGAACCGTTTTCCTGTGTCGCTGGCAGGATGGATTCGCCCCCATATGCTGGTTACATACCATAACCAATACGATACCGGTATCCTGGCTATTCCCGCCGGCACCGAAATGATTGTCCGCTATATTTATGAAGGCCAGATATATGGTTTCGTAACCAAACTTTTTCATAAACAAACCGAACCCATGCCCTTGTGGTTCCTGGAGTACCCCCTGGAAATCGAGGTGATTAACTTGCGCCAAAGCGCCCGTATCCCCATTACCATCGAAATTAAAACCCCGGAAGGAGAAATTTTCTTTACCAAGGATATTTCAAGGCAGGGAGCATCGCTGCGATTGAGTTCGTTTTCGAAACAAATTAAGCGAAATGTCGGGGATATCTTGAATTTGAGTTTTCGGTTGCCCGATGATACCCAGGTTGAAAGTATTAAAGCAACGATTGTCCGGCAGTACATCGAGCAAAATTTCCAGCTCCTGGGAGTGAAATTCGATGAAACCATTGTGCATGAAATGGAAATCCTGAACCGGTGCCTGGAAAAACTGGAGAAGGATTTTTTTATTAATCAACCCCAATCGCTGCTTTGGGAATAAAGTAGACACGCCCATAACGCGAAAACAGCTTTATTAAAATTAAGAGTCCCGGTGTTCTCTTGGCTATACTCAACAAATCAACATGATTCCAATAAGATAAAATCATGGCAATAAAAAAAATAATGGCAAACAAAAGGATGTATCGTAAGCCTGCAGAACTACTGGAGAATTCACAGTAAAATTGCTTTACCGGGAAAAAGAAAAACACCCCCGATCCGTCATTTTACATTCGCCATTCATATCTACTTTTTAATACTCACACTCACGCCATCTCGCAGCGGCAATTGAATAGTCGAAAAACCCACGTGCTCCTTTAAACGGCAATTAAACTCATGCACGGACTGCGCCACCTGGTCCCGTTTCGAATGGGCCACTTTTCCATCCCACAATGTATTATCGGCGATAAATAGTCCTCCTTTTCGCAAAACCCTGTACACCGGCTCGATCACCGCAGGGTAAAACTCTTTATCGATATCGTTGAAAACAATATCGAAAGACCCTTCAACTTGCTGCTCCAGTAATCCAAGCGCATCTCCCACCCGGAATTCCATCATATGAGCTTTACCCGCTTGCCGGAAATAACCCTCCGCCAGCTTACGGTTCGCCTCCTCGAAATCGGAAAGCACAATAAACCCATCCGCAGGCAGCGCCCGCGAAAACCACAAACCGGAATACCCAAAACCGGAACCGAGTTCTAAGATACGTTTTGCACCGATCGACCGGGCCAAAATTTCCAACAGCAGGCCAACCTGGGGCCCTACAGCCGGAAAATTCTTCTCCTCCGCCATTCTCTCCATTTCAAAAAACCACGGCTCCCTCTCCGGTAACAACCCATCCAGGTATTTTTCAATCGCCGGATGCGTAATATATATGTCTTCTTCCATGTTTAGCCTCCTGTTGTACTAAAGGTCTTTTGCCTGGAAATCATACTGGACTTGTTTTCGATAAAATTTGTCTGCCTAAGCTTGTGAGCCGGTACTTTTGCATTCTGCTGTTCGGTTTACCCGGGATAGTATATTCTATGGCATGGATTTTCATGGCTGGATTTATATAATGCTTCCGAACGCCCTTCCTATCTTTTACGCCCAGCAGCTCGCGAACTTGATGATTGCCCAGGGGTTCATTTCCTGGAAACAATTCCAGGAGTTTTTTGACTGGGGGTGCGACTGGGGGTACGACTGGGGGTACGACTGGGGGTACATCCGGAACCTTTTTAAATTCAGGGTAAATGTAAAGGGTGGTTATGAAGTATGAACGTTCATCGTCCGTGTCGAACACCGCTTCGGGAGAGCCATTATTTTTTAGAGTTTTTCGTATTTTCGGGATTCCAGTGTTTTTGCCCTCAGTCAGGTGCAGCTCTTTGAAAAAATCTCCGATTCTACTGTTTCGGTAGCGGCGGCAACTGATTTTCCCGATATTTTTATTGTTTAGTGGAGGCATGGGGCCCGGGTAACTGATTATCTCGATCCGGGATTTAAATTCGATTCGTTCCCATTCCACTGCTTTTCCATGGATAAGTTCTTTAATATTAATCGGTAACGGCATGTCCTATTTTTCTCCTGGCTTTGCGAGTGGAAGAACAACCTCGACTATTTTTACTTTCTTATTTAAGATTAAATTATATCACACGTTTTTAATGTAAAGTAGGGGTAACCCGCCGGGTCTGCCTAAAATATAAAAATATCGATGGTTTTGGAAAAAAGTCAAAACGAAAAGCACCGCCCCCCAGGGTTAAAATAAATCAAAATTTTTGCCAGAGATAGAAATTCGCTCTTCTTGTAAATCGTTTTTAGACGTGTTATAATTTTTTTATGAATATGAGATATTTTCGGAGGAACAATGGCAGTAAAAAAAGCCGTGAACCTTGAGGATTTCGATTCTGTACTCGATATCCGCCCTTTAAACGATAAAAATTTCGACGCCTACTACGTGGATACACTGGCGGGCCGAGGCGAAAATCCCACGACCAAACTGATCCGGCAGATGAATAATAGTGACAAAAACTATAAAATCTTGTTTGCCGGTTTCAAGGGATGTGGGAAAAGTACAGAACTCCTCAGGCTGAAACGCGAATTGGAAAAGAATTTTATAATCCATATTTTTTCTGTCCTGGAAAAATTGGACCCCAATAACTTCTCCATATCGGAGTTGATGATCTCTATCACCACGGAATTATTGGCATACGTGCACAAACATCATAATACCATAAAGCTTAGTGCAGAATTGGAAAAAAAACTGGTCAACTGGTCTGAAAAAACCGTGACAGAAGAAATATCTTACAACTACGCCGAACGCCATACCGGTGCCGGGGTGGATATCAACGCCGGATTGGGAAGAATACTCAACTTTTTTGCGAAACTCAGTTTCGATTTCCAACACGGCCGCAAATTTACCGAAATCTCCTCCATTGAAACAGAAAAGACTCTTTCGGACTTAATCCTTCATTGCACCCTTATCGTGGATGAAATCAAAAAACAATTACCTGCGATTGGGAAGAATAATATCATCATCATCGTGGATGATCTTGAAAAAGTAAATCCTGCCATTACCGAAAAACTATTTTTCAATTATTCCAAACAATTGACCTCCATTGCCTGCAGTTTCATTTTTACCTTCCCCATTTCATTGGTTTTCAACCCCATGTACAATATCATTATTAACGAATTCGACCATAACATGGTTTTACCCATGATAAAAGTCCATGATAAGGAGTGGAACGACTTCGAACCCGGGATATCGAGTATATTAAATCTCCTGGACAGGCGAATCGATAGAGCATCCGATCTTATTCCCATGGATTTATTAAAAGATTTCATCCGTATGAGCGGCGGTTCCCTCCGTGACCTGTTCCGGATGATCAACCTGGCAGCCCAAAACGCGCTGGACTATGAACGAAAAAAAATTGAAGCTGCAGACTATAAATACAGCGTCGATAAATTAAAAAACGATTACTACAATTCGATTTCATATAATGAAAAGACAGGCATGACTCCAAAGGAGTACTATGAGCTCCTGGTCAAATGCTACAACGATAAAGGAAAGAAACCCATGAACGACAGGGGAATGCTGGATTTACGGCACAGCATGTGTGTACTGGGCTATAACAGCGAAAACTGGTATGATGTTCACCCGGCAGTCAAAGAAATTTTGAAAGAAAAAGAAATGTTTGCTCTCTAAAATCGCTACTTCCGGCCAGAACGGACAGTTCCGAACTCCTCGGCACATTATCGGCATGATTCTCGCCACTTTATGGGAAAATGTTGCAATACAAGACTTGACCTGTGAAAATCCATCCGCTTTCCTTCCCACCGGCAACCGTCATTGGCTATTGGCAAGGATAGGCAAGAATGTGGACGTAGTGGACCCCACTGCGTGTGGGATTTATTGCAGAGCCGGGATATTGTGCGATGTATTCGGCATGGTCTGAGTCCTTTGATATTGGAATTCTTTGACATTACTGCAGAAAAGCAATGGATAGAGGGTAAGCTCGTGGTATTGATACTGAATCGAAATATTTTTTGCCGGACAGAGACTAAACCGCTATTTCCAAAAAATCATCCCCGTCCACAAAGTCCACATGGTCCACCAGGTCCACAAAAAAGAAACATACCGGAAATATTCTCCCGGATTCACCGAAATAGTTGCCTCCGGCGGGCAAAACCCTTTTTGTAAAAAAGGTTTTGCATTCCCAAAAACTTTAAAAAAGTTAGATAATAAAAAGCTTTTGGAAGTCCAGAAACCTTTTCTCGAAAAGGGTTCTGGTCGTCGAAGACAAATCAGATGGTGGATTTAGGTTCTATGGCGACTTGAAAATTTTTGTGATTTAACGTATATTATTTAAGTGCAGGAGGTAATGATAATGGCACAAATTACTATTGAGGTCGATTCGGCAACTTTTAATAAACTAAAGAGATATGCCACCAAAAACCATACCTCCATTTCAGCATGGATAAAAAGTCGCATTCTAAAAGTAAAAGGATTAAAAAAAGAATGGCCGGAAGATTATTTTTCTGTTTTCGGAGCCATAAACGACGAAGACTTAGTCGAGCCAATTGAAATCCCTTTTGAATATGATTCAAAAAGAGAAAATTTATGAAATATTTCCTCGATACAAACATCTGTATCTATGCCCTGAAAAATAAATTCCCTAAAATAAAAGAGATGATGGAAAACCTTTCGCCCTCCGATATAGCAATACCTTCAATGGTAAAAGCCGAATTATATTATGGCGCGTTGAAGAGCGATAGGCCAAATAAAATGTTATCAGTCCTGGATAAATTCCTCTCGCCTTTTAAAATCATTCCTTTTGGGGAAAATGAAATAAAGGCCTTCGGACGCATTAGAACGAATCTAGAAAAAAAGGGGAATATAATTGGGCCCTACGATCTCATTATCGCAGCGACTGCTCTCTCTCATGGGGCGACATTCGTTACTCATAACACAAGAGAATTTGAAAGAGTTGAAGGGCTAATAATAGAGGATTGGACAGGTGAGGATACTTCGAACATTTGATAGATATAGATGTTCCCGTGTCCTGGTCAAGATTTATGGATTTTTAATCATATAACCACAGGAGCGCCCATGCTTGATGATATGGCCATTAAAAAGCAGAAAGAGATTTTAAAGCAGATCGAGATACAAATCGGGAAAAAGCTTGAACCCGTGCCGCTTAAAGAGATAAAGGGCTCAAAGAATGGCTTTGCTATAGATAAGGCAGGAAATGTTGTTGGTTTGAACCTGTATAATTGTAATATTAAACATATCCCGGATTTAAGCGGTTTTAGCGAATTAATATATCTCTCATTGGCAAATAATAAAATCACAAACCTCATTCCACTGAGTTCCCTGACGAAATTGAAAAAGCTTCGGTTACAAAATAATCACATCAAGGACCTCACGCCGCTGAATACATTGACGAATCTGTCAGGACTTTGGCTAAATACTAATCAAATCACGGACCTCACGCCGCTGAATACATTGACGAATCTGTCAGGACTTTGGCTAAATACTAATCAAATCACGGACCTCACGCCGCTGAGTGCCCTGACGAATCTAAAACATCTATATTTAATTAAAAATAAAATTATCGAAGTATCCCCACTGAGTTCTCTTAAAAAATACCTTCAGATATTACTTCCTGGTGGCCTCACATGAAAATAAAGTGGGAAAGTCGATATATAGGAGGTTTGAATCTCTACGACAATCCCCTGGCGGATCCCCCGGTCGAGATCGTTAAACAGGGCCACCATGCTGTTCTAAACTATTTCGACGAGATCAAGCGCGACTCCGTGCTTTTCTTGGAATCCAAACTCCTCCTGGTGGGCAGCGGCGACGTCGGCAAAACCACCCTCATGAAAAAACTCAAAGACAACGATTTCGTCGTGGTTCAAGGCAAAGAAGACACCACCCGCGGCATCGATATCCAACCCTGGCAGCTCCCCTGCACGTTCCCCGACGGTAAATCCCACGTGAATTTTTGCTGGAAGAACTCACAGGAAATGCAGAAGCTATTTTTATCCACTTCGATTGATTTTGGGAAATTTTCCTAATATCATCTGCGACCTCAGATAAATCTTCATCCTGGGAGAATATTAGCGCCACATCAAACATCCCGTCAAGTGCAAAACGTATAATATCCAGGGCGATTCTTATATCTATTCCTTTTTCCTGCCCGACAAGTATTTTGGTTTCCGATCCGTCGGGTAAAACAAAAGATTTATGTCGATAGCGAAGCTCCCGGCTGTAAACATTAACACCACGAGTACCCATTACAGCAAGTTTCATTGTCCAGAAATGATTCCAGAAAACATTATCTTCCATTGACGGAACCCCGGTATAGAAAAATATTTTATCCAATTGCCATCCTTGCCGCCGACATACCGCTTGAGCTAAAAGCCAGGGAGCATAATTGGGATACTTGTATCCAAAAGCTTCTTTACACGCGTAAAACAAGTTTTGTCCATCGAAAAATGCATATGTTCGTTTAATTGGAGGTTCAATGAGCATTAATAATTTCTCGTTTAAATAACCCCGCCGGAGGCCCGAAGGCTGATCCGGCGAGGAGCAAATGTACTTCGATAAAATAATAGATGATAAAGGCGCTAAAGTCAAGTGATTTTCATTTGATTTTTTTATAATGACAACGTCAACGGGGTCAAGTCTTACATTGCAATATTTCGCTTGAAATTTTTTGTCCGGTTGCGAAGCAACCCCCTTTTTACCCTGGGTGGAAATGTCCTTTCTTATTCTAATATAGACCGCTTCCGTTTCTTTCATAAAACTTTTGAGTTTCCTTTATCGGAAGAAAAAGAAACAAAAAAAAATGTGACAAAGTTGTTTAAGTGTGTTAAAATTATTTTTGACACAGAATTACCAGGAGAGTATATAAATGAAAGTAAAATCGGAAGAGATAAACGGGGCAAAACGATATTTCGACCGGGTCCCGAGACAATGGGACGCTTTTTATTCTCATGAAAACCGGCTGATGTATCTCGTAAACAATTTCCTGCGCAAAGGCCTATACCAACGCTGCCAATTGGCTTTTCAAACCTGCGGCGACCTTACCGGCAAATCCGTCCTGGATATCGGATGCGGGACCGGACGATACAGCATCGAATGCGCCAAACGCGGGGCTAAAAGAGTCCTTGGAATTGATTTCGCCCCCCACATGATCGAATTCTCCCAGGGCATCTCCAAACAAATGAACACCGATCAAACCTGCGAATTCATCTGCGATAATTTTCTCACCCACTCTTTTAATGAGCACTTCGACATCACACTTGCCATGGGATTTTTCGACTACATCGAAACCCCGGCCCCTGTTTTTGATAAAATCGCACAGCTAAACCCGGGGATTTTCATCGCTTCTTTTCCGCGCTTTACTCCCTTCTGGGGCCTCCAACGCAAAATCCGGTATCGATGGTTTAAAAAATGCCCGATCTATTACTACTCCGAAGACCGACTCAACCAACTATTCAAACAAGCCTCTTTCGCTGCATTTAAACTGGTCCCCTACGGCAGGGGCTTCATCGGTATCGGGTACGGGGAATAAATAGGGGCCACGCTGTATGAAAAACATCTCCAAACGACTTTTCGATATCTTCTTTTCGGTGTTTTTCATCCTTCTTGCCTCTCCCCTTTTTATTGTTATCGCCCTTATCGTTAAATTCAGCGACAAAGGCCCGGCTCTTTTCAAACATGAACGAATCGGCCAACACGGGAAACCTTTTGTCTTCTTTAAATTCAGGAGCATGAAACTTAATGTCAACCCATACGACTTAAGCCCCAAATCGGGGAAAGATCCACGGCTCATCAAAGCCGGGAAATTCCTGCGCGAATATTCTTTGGACGAATTACCCCAATTTTTTAATGTTTTGAAAGGGGAGATGAGCATTGTGGGCCCCCGTCCTCTATACCCTGTGCAAATCGCAGGAATGAGCGAATACCATAAACAGCGGCTTAACGTAAAACCCGGTATAACGGGTTTCTCCCAGGTATCCATGCGCTCGGCGCTCACTTCCGAAGAAAGCCTGGACCTGGAAGTCCGATACGCCCGGGAGCATAACTTCCCGGTCGACATGACCGTCATTTTCAAAACCATTGGGGCGGTCCTGTTTAAGAAAGGCATTTATTAAACTTGTTTTCTATAGATCGATCGATTCGTCTCGATCGTAAAGGTTTTTAAAGAAAACCGGTATCGATAAAAGGAGGAAAATATGAAAATACTGGTAATGGCCACACATCCTGATGATGAAACCCTGGGCATGGGGGGCACGATTGCCCGGTTCGCTTCCGAGGGCCATCATGTTACCGTAACCATTGTAACTCGTGGATGGGAACCCCTTTTCCCCGAATCATTTATCGAAAAAGGTAGGAACGAAGCCCGTGAAGCCAATGAAATCCTGGGAGTCAAATCCCTCCTCTTCATGGATCTCCCGGTTACCCGGTTGAATCAATTACCCAGGCACGAGATTAATGGAAAATTCAACGAATTGATGGAATTAGAAAAACCGGAAATGGTCTTTCTTCCTTTTGCCGGCGATCGGCATATCGACCACCGCGAAGTCTTTGAAGCTTGTCTTGTCTCAATCCGGCCCTCCCCCAACTGTAAACAACTTAAAAAAATTCTTTGCTACGAAACCGTATCCGAAACACACTGGGCTTCCCCTTATATCGAGCCCAATTTCGAGCCTAACCTCTGGGTAGACATCACGGATTACCTGGAAACGAAACTCAAGGCAGCAAAAAAATACCAAACCCAACTGCAGGCGGAACCCTATTCACGAAGCGTGGACGCATTGACCTCTCTTGCAAAATGGCGGGGCAGTATCGTAGGAATGCATGCGGCGGAATGCTTTTATGTGGTCCGGGAATGTATATAATGTCTTTAGCCGGAATTTGGGGGAGTGTATACTATTTTGTGTAATTCAGGGTCCCCCATCATTATCAAAAAAACACTTGTCATGCGAAAATCCCCGGCTTTCACATGACAATCGCCATTTGTCATTTGACAATGCTCGATTGTTATCTATAAATCCCCAATTTAAATGTTAAAATCCCGATTTTTAATCTTAAAATTCCCGATTTTAATCTTAAAATGCTCCGTTTTAATCTTAAAATTCCCAATTTTGATCTTAAAATGCTCCGTTTTAATCTTAAAAACCGTCATTTTAATCTTAAAATTCCCAATTTTAATCTTAAAATCCACCATTTTAATATTAAAGTCGCCGGTCTTAAAAATTGGGGGTCCCGCCATCATTATTAAATTCCCGATTTACATCTGTTAATCCCCGATCAGCAATTGTTTATTGTTTATTCTCGATTTACATTTAATCCGTGGGCTGCAGGCTGGGAGAGATAATCCCAGAACCATCGACGAAATAAGGAAAAAAACATGGAAATACCCGGAACATAGCAAGATACCGGGGCATTATGACAGAATTTTTTCGATCGATTCCACGAGACGGTCGGTTAGAATCTTCCAATCATGATGCTGGCGAACATACTCGACATTTTTACGGCCCATCTCGTTTCGCTGTTCCCCGGGAAGACGATTAATCTCTAAAACCGCTTCCGCCAAAGCCTGGGGGTTTTCGGGAGGCACGGAAATCCCCCCGCCCACCTGGGTGACTATATCGTTATGGCGCGCAAATACGCTGCTAATAATCGGCCTGGCCGAAGCCATATAATCGTACAACTTGTTGGAACTCCCCCACAACACAACTCCCTGGTTCAAAATCAACACATCCGCATACTCCAACAAATTCGGCACTAACTCCTTCTGAACCGGGGAAAGAATCGAAATATTGGAAAGCCCTTTCCCTTGAATCAACGCATGGTAACGCTCCTCTTCCTGCCCCCTTCCAATCAAAACAAACCGCACCCCGGCATGGGCTTGAAGACACTGCGCCGCATCGATAATGGTTTCCAGTTTATTGGTGGATATCAAAGACCCGGAATAAAGCGCGAGGAAAAAGCCCTGCTCTTTCATGTCCCGGAGCGCCTGGAGCGTGGAACCGGAAGATGGAGCAGTAGGCCCGGTAACATAGACGCCGTTAGGGATGTAATGGATATCCGCAGCAGGATACCGGTACTGGTTTTCAAGGTATTGCCGGGTCTCGGGCGATAAGGCGATGATTTTTTTGGCCCGGTGTACGGTGATTTTCTCGATCCATTTAAAGAATCGCGCCGACGGCGATGACGGTTTCCATATACCCATATCGATAAAACTCCGGGGCCACAAATCCCGGATTTCAAAAATAAATGGAACATGGTACTTTTTGGCCACCGACGACGCGGATAAAGCGGCAAAGGGGTGAACCGTGGAACCGATAACGATATCGGGTTTTTCTATCCACTCCCAGCGGACTAACTCTTCAGAAACACTGGAAATTCGGAAAGAGTAGGTCAGCATGTTTTTAACGCGTTTCAGATCATTCTTGCGGTAGGGAGGGGTTTTAATCCAAACAAAGTGGAATTTATCGAAATCTTCGACTTTATAAGTGGATGTGTAATGGATAGGAACTGTGGTAAAATTCATGTGAAGAAAATTGGAAGCAAAAATGGTGACGTTGTGTCCCCGTGCTGCCAGGTTTCGCCCTAATTCGAAATGACGAGTTCCGCCCGGGTATTGCGGAGTGATGGCATAATGGTTAAAAATCCATATATTCATTTTATTTACCTGTCATATCGCGATAGAGATGCAATAAAACATTTTTTTCGTGTTCCCATGAGTAACCGCTGTCGATCGATTTTTTTCCTTTGCGGCCTTTTTCGGTTCGTAAATCCCGGTTTTCCAGCAAGGTGGAGATTTTATCGGCGATATCTTTGGGATCGTAGGGGTCGGCAAATACCGCATAATCGGCGAAGGTTTCTACCCAGGAGGGGAAATTTGAGAGAACCAGGGGTAACGCGAGGGCCATGTATTCGAAAATTTTATTGGGGAGTGCGTTCACGTGGTTGGGGAGGGGATGAAAGTTGACGATACCGATATCGGCGTTTCTCATATAAGTATAAGCTTCTTTCTGGGGTTTAGGGCCAAAAAAACGGACGTATTGCCAGCCTTTAAGTTTCCTGCACTCCTCGTAAAGTTCATCGCGTTCCCAACTCCCCACCAACCACAATTCCGCTTTGGGTCCCACGTATTCCATGGCCTGCACGATTTCCACCAAACCCCGGATACGGGACAACACACCGACATAAACGATGGCGGGTTTTTCTTTGACGATATCCAGGGCAGCAGGTGCAGCCATCAATTGAAGAACAGGAAGGTTACGCACGACAGTGGTTTTTAACGGGTTGAAATGCAAAGCAATATCGCCGGTAGCGGTGATAATCCGGTCAAAAAAGAGAGCAGCGGTTTTTTCCACGGTTTTTACAACGGATGAAAGAACACGGCGGAAGAGCAAACTTCGAATATAGCTTTTACCCATAATCTGCTTGGGCACATCTTCATGCACATCGTAAATGACTTTTTTACCGAACAGTTTAAGCATCAATCCGACAAAAATCAATTCGGGATCATGAAAATGATAGATTGCGGCTTTTTCTTTCAATGCCATACGGAGCATCCGGAAAGGAGAGAACAGCATTCGTTTGAACCGGTTTGTATACAAATGGAAAGGGACGATTTTCACCCCGCTTTCGGTGCGAGCCGAGCCTTTATCCCGCGCGATTAATACGACATTGTAACCGGCCTCGGCCAGCGCCTTGCATTCCTTGAAAAAAACTCGCGTATCCGTAGAGGGATGAACCGACGATACCTGGCATATTTTAACTCTATTCATTATTATTACCTTCCTTTGGGCCGTTAAATTCTTTTTGGTTTCGACCACCAGGAACCTTTTCGTGAAAAGGTTCCTGGACCTCCAAAAGCTTTTGATTATGTGAATTCGGGGCGCTGTGCGGCATTGTAACGGCACGGTGAACAGGAGAATCACACACCATTATAAATAGGATACCGACAACCCCGAACATGATTCGGGAATCCACAAGCGAGTAGGATTTCAAACTATTTAACAAGAGATAAAAAAAGATCGCTAAAAAACTCAGATTAAAACGGATTCTTTTAAAATAAAGGAAAAGTAGGAAAACAAAAAGAAATATACCGATAAACCCGAGTTCAAAACCGATTTCCAGGAGAACGTTATGGGGATAAAGTTTCTCGTCGGTTCCACTGTACACGATACCGAAACTGCCGATTCCCTTCCCGAAAATAAAGTTCGCTGCATTTTCAAAAATGGAACGAATAGAAAAAAATATCTGGTTCAACCGCTCGGCAATACTGGAAGACTGGGGATCAAAAAGTATGGACAGGCGGCGAATAACCCGCTCGATCAACGGGAAATAACGACCGAGAAAATAATAAAAACCGGCACCCACCACCACCAGGCCGGACACTAAAAGAGCTATGTTTTTTTTATTAAAGGTCCACTTTTTCTTAAAAAGAGAGAACGCACTCACTATACCCCGGGCCACCAGTACAAGGGCGAAAAAAATCATAGGACCGCGGGCAGCACTGATCACCAGCGCCGAAAAATTCACGGCAATAACAGGGATCCGAATCCAGGGCTTTATGCGGGACCCGACAAATATGGCCAGCAGGATCACAAGACCTGAAAGGTAACCGATATCCAGGTATTTGACTACAAACTCGCGGTTCTGGTAAAAACTCATATAAGAAGCAAATAGCTTGGGGAATACGGCAGTATAAACGAAATTTAAGAGAGAAGCGAGGTAAACAAACCCATGCACGAAACGACGAACATCGAAACGAGGATAAATAAAGGGAATTATAATCGTAATGACTACTGTCGCGAAGGTGAGAAGCTTAAACCAGCTATACCCGGTCGAGGGAGTATAAAGAAGGGAAACAACCATCCAGAGATAAAAAAGAAAAACAGTAAAAACGACAGACCGACCGGCATTGAGGAGATAAAATTCATTCTTTAAAAGATTTTTTGAAAATTGAAACGCATAGAACGCCAACACCACAACCGCACTTAAAAGCGTGAAATCCACCACCATGAGAAATGGAGCCCATATGAGACAAAAAAATTTGACGAAACCGGATAAAAGAAAGAGCGAATAAAGAAGTTCGATCATGTGAATTGCTCCACAGCCCGGACAGCAGTTAAGAACTGCGCCCCGTCATCGAGCCCCTGCCGGATAATTCGATGATACAGGGATTCCCAATATCGAGGAGCGGAAAAAGAAGCCGTGTGCCATAATACAGTCACCACCGCACGATGCTCTTTGGCTCGATCCAACACACCTCGTACCCGGGGCCACGCAGCCTCCAGGCTCATATCGCCCCGCCAGTGGGCCAGCAGCGTCCCATCCTGGATCGTCAGCGGCAATACCCGGATATTGTCTTTTATAAACGGATGAAACCGGCCCTGGAAAAAACCGGTATTGTCGTTGGAACCAAACGTGGCATCATAATAATAACCCGCTTCATGGAGGTTTTGCCACAGCATGTCCGGCTGGAAAAGCCAGTGCATTCGCATCCCCCATTTTTTTTTACCCGGTATAAGATTTTGAAATACTTTCAATTCGTCGATGGCTTCTTGTTGGCCCAAATGGGCATTTATACCGTGAATTCCCACTTCCCACCCTCCTTGTTCCAACTCCTGCAATAACTCGGCATAATCACGAACATCATAATCCGTACCCCGCCTCGCCGGTGCCGGCTTCCCTTTTTCGATATACCCCGGGTTCCCTTTCTCCGGTAAGAAAAAAAAGGTAGAACGAACGTTATATTGTTTTTCGATTTCCATCGCTTTATACAAACCCATTTCCATGGGGTCCGAAACAATTCGCGCTTTAATCAACGGAAAGGAGAGACCGGAAAGAAACGACCGCCAATAGGTAAGCGCATCCAGGTCTTTTTGAAGCCACCGTTTAAAATTGGAAATAATGCAGCGTTTCAAATATGACGCGGCGATACGGCTGGCGAACGGGGCATCCCGCAGCGCCAATTGATCCACATCATGGGTCAGCACCACCGTATACGCCGGTTGTTTTTCATTGACGACGGTCACAGTTGTTTCTCCATATTTAACACGTGCACATCGAGATGTTCCCAGATCATTCGTTACAACTCCTTCTTCGAAATAAAGATTTTCACGTCCCGGATCATGAGACGATCCGCCGGCGTTTGGGGGGTAAAACGAAACAACACCACTACCCGTTGGGCGCCGGGCCGGATTTTTTTCTCTAAGAAATAGGTCCGCCAATGATACGTGGTAAAAGGCATTTTAACCCGGTCCCACTCCTTTTTTTTGCCTGCTTTTCGATCCGCTAACATCATAAAATTGGACCGGTTGTTGTCCAATTGGGGAGAGATCGACGCTTCCACCAACACATAAACATAGTCTCCCGGGGAAACAGTCACCTGGAGCCCCTGGCGATTAAAATCAAGGCCCATATCCAACCGTTTTTTTTCTTTTTCTCTCGCTGCCCCGTCGATGGCTCCCACGTTCCTCATTACAAGAATATGTTTTCCTTTTTCTTCTTCCAAAGCCCGGATATCGAAACCGTCGGTTTTTCCCTTCAAATTAAAAGAGAACAGGAAAGGGCATACCTGTTCCCGGCCGGTGCCCAGCGTGTTCCACACCGGGACCTGGCGAAAGTCCGGGGCTTTCAATCGATCTTCCAGGAGGTTATCTCTTAACTTGTAGAGTAGCCACCCGTTGTCTTCCATGAATAGTTTGCATTCGCATTGGAGAAATTCCTCCAGCGTCGTATCGCGAAAGAAACGCTTTTGAGTCGTATTTAATAAGAAATAATTAATAAGGTGTCCGAATTTCAGTATCGAGAAAGCTTTTTGCCGGTCTCCGGTTTTTTTTCGCAGTAGGACCCAGGGTTCCACCACATAGGCGCTCATGGAATCCGCACCGTATTTGGATGTATGGTAATAGAAAATAGGCTGGTTGATGACAAAGACCCGGGACATTTTATGGATATCCGGGCTGGTTTCGATAAAATCCAACATTTTTTGAGGGAAGTGGGGATTTTGAAGGGCGATGCGCTTATCCCACATTGTCTTGTAAGCGCCCGCGTAGTGATAGATATTAAACACCGCGATTGCAGCGACAATCCCGAAACAAAACGCCCGGAGGTATTTGGACCGGTTTTCCAGCAGTTTCCACAGCAAGTAGAACACCATCGCTGTGTTTATGGGGAAGAGGGAGAGTTGGTAGCGCGGGTTGGCGTATCCTTTGATACTTAGGAAGAGCAGTAAACCCGCCCACGAGAATAAGAGCGCTTTGTGCCATTGTTGGAGGCCCGGCCCTTTTCCATTTTTCTTTCGCCGGTAGGATGCAACCAGGAACACAATCAGCAGGGGGATGACCGGCCAATTGATATTGCCCAGTTGTTTGAACCGGAAGAAGGTGCCCAGGTACCCGTTCAATATTTTTTTACCTGGGGTTTCGATATCGCCGATATACTCTTCTTTGGATTGAGCGTTTTCGATTTTTCGTTGGTCGATGATGGGGTAAATGCGCGAAAGAAGGAATATGGAAACCGCCAGGGCGGCCAATACGATGATCCAGGGAATATACCGGCGTATTTTCATAAGTATGTCATGAACCCCGATATGGAACCGAGGAGAATTTCCATGATGTATTGAAAACCCCCGAAAACCAGGATTAAAAGTGTTAGAATCGCAGTTTTAACCAACCGGGGTTTGAGGGGGATTTCGGCGAAGAGAAAATAAGCTGCCAGGTTCAACAACGCCGCGGCGAGACCGATCAAGTGGGTAAAGGCGGCGAACCCGGAAAATGCGCCCAGTAGAAAGAGGGCCAGGTTATCCTTGTTTTTAATGGCGTAAGCCAGCCATATCCAGGAAAGTAAAAGAAAAAAAATGCGGTAAGAGTCGAGGTGGTAATTGAGGATCATGGAGAGGAATTGAAGGCCGGAGAATAAAACAATAACTCCCAGTGGGGCGAGGATTCTTTTTCCCGGGGGGAGGATCATAAACAGCAGCACCAGGATCATCAAGCCGTAGTACCCGGTAATACTTCGAAAATAAAGGTCGAAGCCGTTTTTTTGTTTATATTCCCGGGGGTTCAGCATGATTTCCCAGGTGAGGAGGAGGGAGAAGGAGGGTTTATGGGAACCGTGGAACACGAAACCGTTGGGTTGTGGGAAGGTGAATTTGGTGTAAGGGATTTCTCTTTTTTGGGCGTAGAGTTTTCCCAGGTTTCCGTAGACTAAAGCGTCGTGTTGTTCCAAAGGTGTTTTTAGTGTACGTCCCAGGTAAATATACAAAAACGCCCCCACGAATGCGATCAATACGATTGTCCCTGCCAGTTTCCCCGTTCTCGAACCATTCCCTTTAACAAACGTTTTAGGAAGGTCCGGGGAACCTTTTTTCAAAAGGGTTCCCTGGCCGCCGGAGGCAAAGAACCTCCAAACAGGAAAAACTGCCAACACCATATAAATCGCAGTCACCGCAGCAATATAAAAAAAATAGCGCTGGCGGGGGAAAATAATAAACGCGTAATACAAGATAAGCGCAGTGAAAATAGGCCCCAAACCCAAGCTGACCATAGCTATTTCCAGGTTGGAGTAAACCCGTTTTTTATTAAACCGGAGGAGTGTGATTCCCAGGATGAGGGAGAAGGCGAGGTTGGTCAGTAAAAATTTTATATAAAAGAATCCGGTCATGTTTTTTGTTTCATCCGCAGGGTAAAGCGGTTTCCAGGATTTTCGCGATTTTTTGGGAGGCGCAGCCGTCCCCGAAAAGGGATTTTCCTTGGGGGGGGATGTCGGATTCCCAGGTTCCCGATATGGTATCGACGATTTTTTCTTTATTAGCTCCTGTGAGTTTAACCCAGCCTTCGTCCAGTAATTCGGTCCATTCTGTTTGGTCTCGTGGGATCACGCAGGGGGTATGGAAGAAGTATCCTTCTTTTTGTACCCCGCCGGAGTCGGTAAATATGAGCCGTGCGCTGCTTTCCAGTACGATCATATCCGAATAGGAGACCGGGTCGTGCAGGATGAGGTTTTTGGGTGGCGTTCGGTTAAAGAAGCGATTTTTTTCCAGGATTTTCCGGGTCCGGGGGTGGAGGGGGAAAAATATCGTTTTTCCCTGGTGGGCCACTTCCATCAAAGCCAGGAAAATCGATTCCAGGTTAGTGGTGTCATCGGTATTTTCCGCGCGGTGGACCGTAGCCAGGAGGAATTCTTTGGGGTGCAGTTCCAGGCTTTCCAATACCTTCGGCTCATCGATTTGTTTTTTTATGTGCAGTGCGATATCGTACATCACGTCGCCCACGTTGACGCACAGTGGGGCAGGGTAGGGAGGAGAAGGAAGATTTTCGGCTGAAGGAAAAATAGAAGAAAAACCTTCGTTTTTTAGGTTTTTTAAGCCGGTGGGAGTCGGGGAGAAGAGGAAATGGGAAACGTGGTCGGTCAAGATGCGGTTGAGTTCTTCCGGCATTTTTTTGTTAAAGCTTCGCAGTCCGGCTTCTACGTGGGCTGCAGGGATATGGAGTTTGGATGCTGCCAGGGCGCCGGCCAGGGTGGAGTTGGTATCCCCGTAAACCATAACCAGGTGGGGGGCCTCTTTCAACAAAACCTTTTCCAATTCGATCAGCATCCGGCCCGTTTGTTCCCCGTGGGAAGAGGACCCGATGTTAAGGTAGTAATCGGGCTCTTTCATTTTCAGCTCGGAAAAAAAGACATCCGACATGTTGAAATCGTAATGCTGGCCGGTATGAACCACGATCTCCCGTATGCCTTTTTTTTCCAATTGGGGAGAGACGATAGCCGCTTTAATGAACTGGGGGCGGGCGCCAATCACGGTAACCACTTTTATGTTTTTTTTCATTTTGTTATTACTCTCTTTGTGGATATTATTATTAAAGAACATTGTAAAAGAAATTTCGCATTCTGTCAAACGCAAATGAGGAGGGTCCACTGATTACACTTATTTTTGTAGATTAAAGAGAAATCGATCGATTTTATTTATTCATTGCGCGCTTTAGGAGTGTTAAGACTTTTTGACGGACGTGTGTGGCCAGGGTAAAACCGAGGTCTCGCCGGATAATCTCGGGAAAGTAATATTTCCCGTTGTATTCTTTGATTATCCCCGTTTGCGTCATAATATCGATTTCCATGGAAGTTAATTCATATTCATTTCTATCGAAAGGAACCTGTTTCAGTTCTTGGGGAACATTTTTCAATTTTTTAAAAATTTCTTTTAAAGCACTAATTTCATTCGGGGTTTCTTCGATTTTTTTACTGCTGCACGGATCAAGTGCATTTTTGATGGCGGAAGGGGGTAAAAGACGGTCCGGGTAAGGAACCAGGTTTAGTGCATTTTGGGCAGCATAATGAATTAATCGTACAAAATCTCGCGCCTGCAATTGACCGTTAAAATCGGATAACGCGGCAATAACCCAATTAGCAGAGAAAGCTTCCCTGGAGTTTAGGCGGCCCAACTTCACCCCCATAACCCTTCTAATGCCGATTCGATAGCCTGCCCGGAAACATTTTCGATAGGGGAATGTCCCAAAACTTTTAATAATGCTTATAATCAAAAGCTTTAGGAAGCCCGGAAACCTTTTCTCGAAAAGGTTTTTGGAGTCGAAGACAAATCGGGCGGCGGATTTAGGTTAACCCGGTGTTGCTTATTGAACCGTATTTGATTATAATAGTATTTCCAGTGCGGTTCGGTTCAACCGATCCCAAAGAGAAAAAATGAATATGACCAAGGAGAAAAATCAAATGAAAACAAGAATATCTGTATTGGTTATCGGCATAATACTTTCCCTGTGTTTGGTTGTAAATGTCGGCGCAAAAGATTATTCCAAAGAAATTACGGATATAATGGATAATTTTTCCAAAAAGGATTCCGAAGCTTCCAATATTTTTCACCAGATGCTGAACGGGGCATACCGGGGAGTTCAACTATTGGAAATCGTCGCGCGAGAATTGGATAAAACCGACAAATATACGGCCGACATCGACGTCGTGATGAAAAAGTTCATCGAAATGGACACCCTATCCTCAAACATCAACCAACAAATGGCCAACGGCGCCTACCGCGGGGTTGAACTCTTCAATATCATCGCAAAAGAACTGGATAAGGCCGGGAAATTCGCCGCCGAAAGGGAAACCGTGATGAAAACCTTCGATGATAATAATGCATCCGCGAAAAATGTTTACCACCAAATCACCAACGGCGGGTACCGAACGGTTCAATTCCTGGAAATCCTTGCAAAAATGCTGGACACCGAAAATAAATTCGGTGCCGATATAACAACAGTCATGAAAAAATTTGAAGAAATGGATTCCAGCGCCAGCAATATCAACCACCAGATGACCAACGGCACCTACCGCACCGCCCAGATGCTGGAAATCATCGCCAAGATATTGGATAAAGGCCAAAAGTACACCACGGATATCGCCGCTGTTATGACCCGCTTCGTTAAAGCAGACGGAGACGCTTCCAACGTCAATCAACAAATTACCAACGGCAGGTACAGGACCGTAGAACTCCTGCGTATTGTCGCTTTACTATTGAACAAATAAAAAACCAGGCAGCTCTCCTTCTACTGTAACCCGGAGAAAAACGTTTAATTTTTTTTGGGTGACCGGGACATTTGTTTTAAATTTTTTCCTGTGCTGCAATTTGACCTACGAGAATAATAATGTATTGGAAATGCTTTGCTCTTAAAAACTGGATATGGATCGCAGCCGCATTCTTCCTGGTTTTACCCCCGGCTTGCAGCAGCGGGCAAAATAAGAATAACAGCACAAACAACACTGCCAAAAATATCATCGCCGCTTACAATATTTCCGTCGACCGAAGTAAACTGGGCATATCCCTGAATTTTTACAATTTCCCCAATTACCTGGACCCGGCTATCGCCGATAAATTCGAAGAAGTATACGGCGTCAAATTAATCCTCGATTACTATGATAACAACGAAACCATGATGGCTAAATTATATGCCGGAGGCGTGGGGCAATACGACCTTATCGTCGCACCTGATTTTGCTGCCTCGATCTTATGGAAGAAAAAAATGATCGACCGCTTGAACCACGACAATATTCCAAACCTCCGGAACCTGAAACAGGAATTTCGCCAATTGCCTTTCGACCCGGGGAATATATTCAGCGTATGCTACCAATGGGGCACCACGGGTTTCGGGGTTCGTTCCGACCTGCTGAAAAATGGGATGAAAGATATCGATTCCTGGAGAGTTTTTTTTGACCCCAAATACCAGCTCGGCCCTTTTACCATGCTGGATGACCCACGAGAAACCATCGGGGCCGCGTTGAAATACCTCGGATACTCTGTCAATTCGACTAATCCTAAAGAATTAAAGGAAGCCGAGAAAATCCTGGTTTCGCAGAAAAGCCGGTTGATCGCTTATACCGGTACATCCACAGCACGGGATTTATTGGTGAGCGGAGACGCGGTTATGGTGCATAATTACAGCGGCGATATTTACATGGCCAGGGAAGAATTAAAGACCGTCGAATATGTTATTCCTAGAGAAGGGACTGTGATATGGACGGATAATATCGTGATCCCTGTCAACGCCCCACATAAATACGCAGCGGAGGTTTTCATCAATTTTCTCCTGGATGCGCAGATTGGGGCACAATTAACCCACTACACTCATTATGCCTCTCCAAACCAGGCATCCATCCCTTTTATTAACCCGGAGTTAAAAAACAGCCCGTTGATTTTTCCTACCAGGGAAATGCAGAAGAACATGGAGTTTTTAAAGGATATCGGTGAAGCGGCTAAGCTTTATGATGAGATTTGGGCCCGCCTCAAAGCTACCGGTATTCATTAAAATTAATAATTAGGATGGGCGGGTTTGGAACCCGCCCCCTAAACCCCAAACGATGGGGCTTTATTGCAGTGCCGGGTTTTCTTGCGATATCCCGGGAATGTGCGGCTAAAAAAATAGGCTTAAAAATCGACTTCTGTCACCACCCCGTTTTCAAAAGTAATCTTCCAGTCGTCATATTTGTATTTAATGACATTGCCGGATTCCATTTTTTGTTTCGGCAGTCCCAGTAGTTTGACAACTTCTTCGATGGTCATACCGATCTTGATTTCGACGGATCCGCCCATATTAGTGCTATTGACAAATACAGTGGCTTCATCCATGGTTTTGAAAGGCTTGAAGTATTTTTCCACCGAGGTTTTGATGAAATTGAGGCTTTCCGGGGTATCGGTGCAATAAGGGATGGAGAAGTTCATTTCTAATTGGGTCCGGTGGTATTCCGGGTATTTTTTCTCAAAGATTCCCTTTCCGCGTGTGACTTCGATTTGCCTGACGGTTCGAATAGCGAAGGTGACATCGTTCTTCCCGACGCTTATGTCCCTTATTTGGACTATTTCGCCCTTATTTAAATAAGTGTTGCCCATATCCATGGCAACTCCAAGGAATTTCTTTTTTTCAATGGGGCCGCCGTCGTCTGCTTTGACAAAAGCGGTTGCTGTTGAATCTTCAGCTTTTTCACCCTTTTCTGTCCCGGTGGGCATGTTGTCTACCATTACCACAGCATATACAAAATCCTTGTATTCTGCTTTCAATTTTTCTTTCAAACCTGGATCGAATTTGGCTTTTTGGGCGAAATTGATTCCGGCCACCAACGTTAATAAACAAACAAAAACAAGTATCCTTTTCATTTTTGATCTCCTTATCGTATTAGTTTAAGTCAAGTAAGGATTTTATTTTATCCCTCATTTGCTTACGCTCTCTTTTTTTATCCTATTTTTTCAAATTTTTCTTGAAAAAATGGTTCGGTAACAAGAATAATATTTTCGAAGAAAAAAGTCAAGAGGAAAAAAAAAGCAAACCGGCAATTCTTCATACCCCGTTCTGTGGGGCGGTTCTATAATAAAACTCATCCGTGAGGGGCACAGGCAGTGGGGGTTATTCGATTTCGAAGAGTAAGTGGTTAGCCAGGATATTGTCTCCTTCTTTGACTCCCAGGGATTTGATGATGCCGGACCGGGGTGCGCGTATTTCGTTTTCCATTTTCATAGCTTCGTGGATGAGGATGATTTCGCCTTCGTCGACTTTATCGTTGACGCGGTAGAAGATTTTTTTGATATTCCCGGGGATGAAGCTTTTAACGAAACCGGCCCGGGCGGCTTTTAGGGGTTTTTCCTTGAAATAGAACAGGTTATCGATTTTCAGTAAAGAAGCTTTATAATATTCGCCGTTGACGTAAATGCCGATGGGGTATCCGTCGTTGTCTTTTTGGATTTCCACATGGAACAGTTTATCGTTCAGTCGGAAGGAAGTGATTTCGTTTTCGTCCTGGTTTTCGATGCAAACTTTGAAATCGTTGGCGTTCACTTTTAAGGAGGTTTCCGAGTAAAAGGTAGCCGTATTGGTTATTTCGATATCGTAATTTTTGTTTTCCACTTGAAATTTGTATTTCATCCATTACCTCGTTTCGTTTTGTTACATCCTATTAAACAAGCGTTTAAAGAAACCGGGCTGTTTCATTTTTTCCAGTTGAGCTTTGAAGTTTTTTTTCCTGTTTTCGATGTGGAATGCAGCGGAAAGAAGAGCTGTAGCGGTTAAAATATCTTCTTCATTTTTTTTGCGTTTGGCGAAATCGCATTTGAGGTTCAGGAAGTCGATAACGGTTTCTCCCCTGGACAGCGGTTCGCATTCGAGTAGGTATCTCAGGAAAGTCAAATTGGTTTTAATTCCTTTAATAATGATGTTATTGAGGAAGTTTTTCATGCTGTTGATGGAGTGGTCTCTGCGGGAGGAGAAGGTGAGGATTTTTCCAACGTAAGGGTCGTAGAGTGGGGAGACTTTTGCGCCGGTGTACAGGTCGGTTTTGAAGATGTTCCGGATGGTGGAGTAGTTATAAAATTCGCATACGGTGCCGGAGGAGGGTTGGAAGTGTTGGGCCGGGTTTTCGGCCATGAGGGAGAAGAGCAGGACGTGGTGTTTGGGTTGGATAATTCGGACGCCGTCGACATTGTGAAGGATTTCCCCGTTATGGATAGCGAATTGTTTTTTTAAGAAATTGGATGCCAGGTGAATTTCGGGGATGAGGGTATTGATCTGGAAAGTGGGGTTGATTTCGAAGAAGTAAGGGATATCTTTATCTACGATGAATTCTGCGCAGCCCAGTCCGTGGTAATCGATTTTTTCGATTAGTTTTTGGGTGTTCCGGTACAAGGATTCCCGGGTGCCTTGAGAGATATTGACGGAGGGGGATTCCTGGAAAACTTTTTGGAAACGTCGTTGGATAGAGGATTCGATTTCGGGCGGGAAGAGGATATTTCCATTGGCGTCCCTGATGAAGGGAATTTCGATATGGTGCGATTGGCCCATATATTCTTCGATAAAGACGCCGTGTTTTTGGTAAGCTTCGCCTTTTAGCATCAGGGAGAGGCGTTCGGTGGCTTCGCGTTTGTTTTCTACTACCCGGATGCCTTTTCCTCCCGAGCCGTATAGGGGTTTAATGACCAGGGGGTATTTGAAGTGTGTGGGTATATTGTCTATATCTAAAGGGGTTTTGATGATGCCGGAGTGGGGGAGAATGCGAATCCCGATTTTTTCTGCCGTATCGCGGAGTAGGATTTTGTCCCGGACTATTTTTAGAACTTTCGATTCCGGTCCGATGAATTTGATATAGCTTTCTTCGCATAGTTCGGCGAAATCGGGGTTTTCGGCAAGGAAACCGTACCCGGGGTGAATATAATCGGCATTGAGTTCGATGGTTTTTTCGATGATGAACTCCATGTCGTTGTAGCTGTCTTCGATCCGGGAGGAGTAGAATTTGAAACTCCGGTCTGCTATTTTGACAGGTAAGGTCCCGGCGTCGTCGGGGGAATGGAGTAGGATGGTTTCCAGGCCGACGCCTTTTAAAGAATCGATAATGTCTAACGCGATAACGCCGCGGTTAGGGATGACAACCTTTTTTTTCATATTGGCTCCTCTTAAGGGTCCCGTTTTTCATCGATCATGAGTTACGATTACGACGTGTACATTATTTCGATGAATTTGGGTATTCAACGGTTAGAGCGGGATATTACCGTGTTTTTTCCTGGGGTTTTGGAGAGATTTATGTTCTAAGGATTCAAGTGCTTTAATCAGGAGTGGTCGGGTTTCGGTGGGTAGGATGATATCGTCGATATACCCGAAGGCTGCGGGGAGTTTGGGGTTGGCGAATTTTTCTTTGTAGTCTTCGATTAAACGTTCACGGAGGCTTTCCGGTTCGTTGGATTCGGAGATATCTTTCCTGAAAATGACATTAATAGCGCCCTGGGGTCCCATAACGGCGATTTCAGCGGTAGGCCATGCGTACACGATATCTGCGCCCAGGTGTTTGGAGCTCATAACGATGTAGGCGCCGCCGTAGGCTTTCCGGGTGATGACGGTTAATTTGGGTACAGTGGCTTCCGAGTAGGCGTAGAGCATTTTGGCGCCGTGTTTGATGATGCCCAATTCTTCCTGGTCTCTCCCGGGGAGGAAGCCCGGGACGTCTACGAAGCTGACTAAGGGGATGTTGAAAGCGTCGCAGAACCGGATGAAGCGTGCGCCTTTCAGTGAAGCGCTCACGTCTAAAGTTCCCGCGTATATGGCCGGGTTATTGGCGATGATACCTACGCTTCTTCCTCCCAGCCTGGCGAAACCCACTACCAGGTTTTGGGCGTAGTTTTTATGGACTTCCAGGAATTTTTCGTTATCCACCACCAGGGTGATCAGTTCTTTGATATTATAGGGTTTATTGGGGTTAATGGGGACGATCTCCGACAGTCTGTCGTCCATTCGGTCGTAGGGGTCTTCGATGTCGCTGAGAGGGGGGGCTTCCAGGTTGGAGGAGGGGATGTAGCCGATTAATTCTTTAACCATATCCAGGGTATTTCGTTCATCGCTTCCGACGAAGTGGGCGACTCCTGATTTTTCGGAGTGTACGGTGGATCCGCCCAGGTCATCGAAGGTGACTTCTTCTTTATTGACTGCTTTGATGACTTCGGGGCCGGTAACGAACATATGGGACTTATTTTGAACCATGAAAACGAAGTCGGTGATCCCGGGTGAATATACGGCGCCGCCTGCGCATGGGCCCATGATAACGGATATTTGGGGAATAACGCCGGAGCTGCGGGTGTTCCTGTAAAAAATATCTCCATAACCAGCGAGGCTGCTGATTCCTTCCTGGATACGGGCACCGCCGGAATCGTTGATTCCTACGATCGGGGCGCCTGCTTTCAAAGCAAGGTCCATCACGTTAACGATTTTTTGCGCGTGCATTTCTCCCAGTGAACCGCCCAGTACGGTAAAATCTTGTGAAAAAATATAAACCGTCCGGTCTTGGACTTTCCCAAAACCGGTGATTACGCCGTCCCCGTAGAATTTTTTCTTCTCGAGTCCGAAGTTGGATGAGCGGTGCTGCATATAGCCCTGGAGTTCCACGAAGGTGCCCGGATCGAAAAAATATTCGATCCTGTCCCTGGCTGTCATTTTGCCTTCCTGGTGCCTTTTTTCAAGTTTATCGGTGCCGCCGGCCGCATCTTTTTCTTCTCTTAGTTTTTTTAAGATTTTGATTAAATTCTTCATTTTATTCCTTATTTAAATTAAAAGGTCAATTGTATAATGTTTTTTACTAAAAATCAAATTTTTTTTATTTTACTTCCTGGAATAGGGGGAGTAAAAAATTTTATCTCCCACGATTTGCGGGGTGATTTTTTTTTCTTTCTCCAGGATATCGAGGTAGTGAAAAATTTCGGATCTATTTTTCCCTGTGAGGATTTCCAGGTCATCGATGGTGAGGGGCCTGCGGTTAATGGTATTTAAAATGTTATTTTCAAGGTTAAGGCTAAATCTCAGTATTTCGTTTCGCTGCCGGATGCGTTTAATGATTTCTACCGGCAGGTCGTCCCATTTTTCTTTTATCGATTCCAGTGTTTGGAGGTCTACCGCGCAGACGTTGTCATAAGCGGGGGGGCGGTCCAGGGAGTTGAGTTGAACTTTGTCTAACCTGATTTTGCGGATCGTTTCGTGGAGTTCTTCCAATTCATCGCTGCTGTCGTTGATGCCCTGGGCGATGAAGACTTCCAGCCATATTTGGCCTTTAAATTCATTCCCGAAGGCGATTAAGCCGTTGATAACGGTTTGAATATCGAGTTCCGGGTGGGGGTGGTTTATAGTGGAAAAGATTGCCGGGGTTGCTGCGTCCAGGGAAGGGAGCACCAGGTCTGCGTTGGAAATATCTTCTCGGACTTCTTTCATATAAAGGAGGGCGCCGTTGGTTAGTACGGCCACCGGGATAGTGGTGAAGGATTTGATGGAGGTGATGATATGGCCGATATCGTTGTTCAGTGTGGGTTCTCCTGCGCCGGAGAAGGTGATGTAATCTATGCGGGGATGTAGTTCCGGGTTTATGGCGTTTTTAATTTCTTCAAGGACTTTTCCCGGGTCGACGAATTTTTTCCGTTCGAGGGTGATATGGGTTGTTTTCCCGCATTCGCAGTAGATGCAATCAAATGAGCAGGTTTTAAAGGGGATGATATCGACGCCCAGTGAAATTCCCAGTCTCCGGGAAGCCACCGGGCCGAAAACGTGTTTAATCATTTTTTATCTTCTTCTCTATTGGGGTTAAAAGTGGAAATAAGGTTTAAGGATGGGAGTATCGGGGGAGAAAGTTCGCCCCGATACTCCCAGGCGATTTTTTTAATCGAGATCTATAGAGCTTTTTGTTTTTTCACGCCGTTTGGAATCCATTTCGTTCCATTTTTTCATGCAGGGGGCGTTTTTCCCGTCGATCATCGAGCAGGAGAGGTATTCGGATATATAGACGATGCAGGCTCTTATGGCTTTACCCAGCGGGGTTTTTTTCGCGCTTTCGCCGCCGACGGAGAAGTTGCGAATATCAAGGCCTGCTGCGATAGAGCTGCCTTTGGCTTGTGCTTCGATGGTCCGGGCGTCGACGATTTCGCCTGTTTCCGCGTCGATGATTTTTACATCTACGGCGATGTAGGTTTTTTCTTTTTTGCCGCCCAGGCTAACTCCTTTGAAGCGGACTGCGCCGCCTTTGGATGAGGATGCTTCGAAAGCAGACACAGTGCCGGCGATCAAGAATTGGGCCCCCTTGATTTTTTTCATTTTTACCAGGGTTTGTTTGCTGACGCGTCCGGAAGCGCTTAAGTCTTGTTCGCTGAGAACCGCGCCGATCTCTTGTCGTTCCAGTACCTGGAAAGCATCTGTGCTGACCAATTCGGAGGCCAACATATCCTGGAGGTCGTCGGCTACGGTGGAGTTCCACCACCAGGCATTGGAAACGTTATTGGTGAACCGGAGAACTCCGATTCTTGGTTTTTCTTCCGAATACAGGGTTGCCATGTTTGCTATGATTAACAGCAGGGCGAAAATCAAAATTGTTTTCTTCATATGTCCTCCTTGAATGATTGCCTTCTCGATAAAAGGTCAAATTCTTTCGATTCGGCAATGGAACTATTATAGTGAATTTGAAAGAAAAAGTCAAAGCGATTGAAAAAAACCATCCAACGTGTTAGGTACTGAATTGGAAAAAAGGAAAGTAGGAGGGTAGGTGGAATTTGAATTTGTAGAGACGCTGCGCGCTGCGTCTTTACAACCTGCAACCTGCAACCATCACTCATTACTCATCATTCATCGATCATCGTTCATGGTTCATCGATATCTTTTCTCATCACTCACCATTCATCGATCAGCATTATCTTTTAAAATTCGTGTTAATTCGTGGGCTCTTTTTCTTTTACCAAAACATCTTTGCCATTGAAAACAATAGCCAATTTCTTTATAGTTTTAATCCCTTTTTCAACCAATTCCGTTTCGTATTTTTTCTCTTCGATTTGTTTTAATGCCGCTTTAACAGCGGTTTCAACCGTTTCGCCATCTTCCGTATCCATAGCTTTAAATTCGATGATATAACCGATTTTAAGGGGGTCATGGGGGATGATGGAAATATCATATCTCCCGTAGCCGGATTCGCGGTTGGATTTGATCTCGTGTGTATCGGAAATCCATACCAGCAGACCGGCTACTAACGCATGATAGACTTTTTCCGGCTCTCCCGAAAAATCGTGATAGCTGAATACAGCAGCCACGACTTTACGAAGAAATTTCCCAAAAAGCTCGACATCTCCTTCCACCAATGCCTTGAGCATGATATCCAACTTCTTATTCTCGATCTTGGATGTGAAATATCGTTGGATAATCCGCCGGTAAACACTCTCCACTTCAAGGTTCGGGATGGAGAGTCGATAAGAAGTACTCTCGACAAATTTCAAAATTTAGCCCACGAATGACACGAATTTTCACGAATTATATAAAACCCGCTCAGGATAAAATCCTTAACAAAAATTTTTGGAAAGTCCAGCAAACCTTTTTTCAAAAAGGTTTTCTGGTGAATTTAGTCAATCGAAAAATCAATCGCGCGTTTCCCGATTTCGTAGATAAACGGGTGTTCCGGCAGTTCAAGACCGCACGCATCGATCAAAAACGCGTTGTCTTGCGAATGCATCCCTTCAAAGTGGGTTTTGTCATGGAACCCGGTTTTGGTGATACCCGACTTTAAATCAAAACCATAATTGGAAAGCAGCACAAGGTCCGGTGCATTTTCCAGGAACTGCCCTTCGTAAATCTCTTCTTTTACGAAAACGTTCTTTAAAACCTTTTCCCCGTCGATTTCCAAACCCAAGAGCCGTGCTTTCAGTTCTTCCAGTAAAACTCCCGCGTCTTCTTTTTTAACCGTTCCCCTCCGGTATTTTCCTTCCTTGTGGAGGTAAATCCGCGACGGGTCCAGCACAAAAGCCCTGGTTTTCTCCGTGATGGTGGTAAGGTCCGCAGGTTTCGGGTGCGATAGATCAAGATAGCCCCATTCTTTCAAATATTGGGAGAGATAGACCTCTTTCTTGATTTGAACAAATCCGTGGTCGGAAAGAATAATAAACGGGATGCCTTTTCGTTCCGCGGAGGCAGTGACTTCCCCCACGATTTCATCCACGCGGCGGTAATAATCCCGGAAAGACCGGTAATAAGGGTCAAGCGTATCGTCCACCGCATTGTAAAAAAAGTGATGGAGCCGGTCGGTCCCGGTCATGATGAAAAAGAATAAATCCCAGTCCTGGTTCTTCTCCAGTTTCTTGTAGAGTTGGAAACGCATATCCAGCATTTGATTCAATTTTTCCAGGAAAAGCGTTTTATCCGTGGCTGCGGTCTCGGCATCCACATCGACTTTGTAATTCATTTTCTCTAAAGTACGCAGCATCTTGGGAGGGAAAACCGCGTTTTCCAAATCTACCGCTACAAACCCGGAGACAAGCACCCCATTTATGGGCCGCACCGGGTAAGTACCGGGAAGATTCATGATAACGGACCGTTTCCCTTTTTGAGCAATGGTCTCCCACACGGCGGGAACAGGTAATTGGCGAAAGGAAGGGAAGATATAACTGTAATTGGCGGGGTTTAATTCCATGAAACCGTAAATGCCGTGCCCACCGGGATTTAAACCGGTCATAAAGGAAGTCCAGGAAACAGACGAAACTTCCGGCATCGGGGCTTGTGTTTTTTTCAAGCCGCACTTTCGTATCCACCGTTTCAAATTCGGAGTGATACCTGCTTCCGAAAAATGATGGGCCAACTCATGCGCGAGACCGTCGATCCCGATCACCATGAGTTTCTCTTTATTATGATTTTTACTTTTAAAAAACATACTGACCTCGATCTTTTATTATATCATTATATACCCTCTTAAATCCACTGCATAATTTGTCTTCGACCTCCAGGAACCTTTTTGAAAAAAGGTTCCTGGACCTCCAAAAACTTTTGGTTAATTATTATTTGTTATGGGAACGTGTTGATTCACTGTTAACTAAAGGTTTTGTTAAGAAGCCCCTCCACGAACGCCGCATGGCTCCGCTCGTTTTTAGAGACGAGAAACTCTTGAAATGAATTTTGACTGAAGAACCGCGATATGATTTATTATTTATTATTTTTTATTTTTTATTTACTAAGTAGTTTCTTGGACGCTTATTAGAAGGAAAGGGGTATTATAAAAACACGTATAATACCCCTCTTTTGAAACCTTCACGATGACTTCATGAAGGGGTGTGAAACTCACTAATGCTTATAAGCATTGGTCATATCTTTTAGAAACATGATGACGTCGATATTTTTATTTGTCCAATCCTTTAAGCTTTCACCGGGTTTTCGTTTTTGAATGGAATCGGTTCCGGTTAACAATGAACTAAGAGCAATACCGACTTCATTGTTACCGCAGTTGATTTCATCGACTAAAATGGGGATAACCGGGATACCGAGTTTGATCAAGGCCAAATTTTTTGATTTGGTGGACTGTTGGGATGCGAGAATATCCGCAGCGACAGCAGGCAGGGTTTTCAAGTGGTTGTCGAATTTGCGGCAGTATCCTTTCGCATCTTCCCAGCCGAAAGTGTTTCCTTTCAAATCGATTTTGGCTATTTTTTCCGAAGCGATTGCCAGGATATATTCTTTTAAGCCGTTTTCCTGGCTGGTCAGTATCATTTTTCTCAGGGTCATAATAACACGGGGACCCATCTGGACGATATTCCGGAAGTACTCGCTGTCGGTATAATCGTAAGGGTTTGCACTGTCGATAGACTTTGCAGCCACTTCATCCAAAAGAGAGGAAATTTGGTCGCTGATAAATTCTTTATCAAAAGTAGATTCTAAACCGGAAATTCTATCTTCCATGCCGCCTCCACCGCCTCCACCGCCTCCACCTCCAAATCCTACGTTTACATATATCGATGCGTATGCCGAGTATCCTGCAGCGTCGGTGACCATAACATCGATATACACATCGTCAGCGAATATCCCGGCGTAATCGACACATACATCCGATCCCATATAAACAGGCATTATCGAGGGACTGCTGTAATACCACTCGAAAGTATAGGGGGGAGTACCATATAACACATCGGCACACCAATTGTATAAACCGGCGTATTGCATATCTGTCGGACCTGAAATCGTTACTTGCGGGTACCGGGTACGATAATAAACAGATCTCTTACTCCCATAAACACTAGTTGCATAATACGGATCCCAGGAACCATGACCCAGGAGGTTCGCTGAACCCCATTTCGCAGCACAAGTGGACGTACTTGTTATTTTACTGAAATGGGTAATCGAGCTAGTGGATGGTCCGTAAGAAATAATTTTGGCATTGTAACCGGAAGAGTAATATCCCTTAGTCCTCAGGTAGGTCGTCACCTGGCTGCCGGTGGGGTTCGAGCCGCCCCAGGGCCATGTCCAACTGGTGGTGATACCCAGTGCATATGACAGGCAATTATAAGTTGTACTGCAAGGACCGAGATAAGACCAGGTCCACGATACAGCGTCATAGTCGCTTGCCGGTTTACAAAGTTGTGCAAAGCTGCTGGATGCACCCGCTAAGAAAATCATAGAGAGAAAGCATAATACTACCGCTGTCCCCTGTAATGTGGCTTTTGTAAAACTTAGCCTACTACTTTTTGGAAATTTTTTTGTGTCTGTATTCATAGATTCTCCTTTTAATAATTATTTTACTATACCACCGACCGAGGATTTTTTGCATTAGTATAGCAAAAAAAATGGGGCGATTCAAGTCAAACTCGTCAATTTATTTTCACTGTGATTTACGCTGTTGGATTTGCCCCTGGATTTTTCCATCCCCGGATGCCGGTGATTTCACGGAAAAGGAGTATCTATTCGAATTTTTCCTGGGTGTTTTTTTCATTTTTTTTCAATTTAAGGGAAGTAGGATTTTTCCTTTATCGATGCGTGTTTTAAGAAAGTTTTGAAATTGGCACAATAAATGCTAATCTAACTGGTTTGAAAAAAGAGAATCTTTTTAAAAACCGGAGGAAAAATGAAAACACATATAAAATTCAACTTAGTTTTAATAATAGTCTACCTGGTGGCTTTCTGTATCGCTGAGTTTCAGGGTGCTACCAAAGGGAAAGCACCACAAGGGTGGGGTTGATAGGGGGATTTTTTTTGACTGTCCCCTTTTTGCAGGCAAAGTGGCTATCGATGGGCTTTTTTTTCTCTCAATTGTACAAAAAAGCCTCATCGTTGTAATGGGGGATACAAAAT
>Ga0209593_10000090_pt1 | contig 46110 bp, 57 predicted proteins | sample PPLLaktember2015_3_FD_187260 | JGI IMG/M metagenome (GOLD analysis project Ga0209593, IMG submission 187260) | Freshwater sediment microbial communities from Prairie Pothole Lake near Jamestown, North Dakota, USA - PPLs Lake P7 Core (6) Depth... | ecosystem: Environmental > Aquatic > Freshwater...
TGCCTTACAGCGGCTCGCCGGCGATGATGGACCCCAGCAACCCGATGCGCTCCGTGCTGCAAAACGCGGTGCTTGCCGAGCCTCCCCCCAAGCCCGCGATCGAGAAGCTGCGGCCCGGCAGCGAACTGCACACGGAGGTGCTGGACAAACTCAACGCCATGTTCAAGTTCGGCAAGGACGAGATGGCGAAGCACTACGACCGCTGGAACTTCGGGGAGCAGAAGATCCAGGCCTATACCTCGATCGAAGATTACACCCGGCTCATGGACACCCTCAATGAAACGAATGCTCGTCCGCCCGAACCCATCCAGGTTATCGTCCCCTATTCCTATGCCACTCTCCATGCTGCCGCAACTTTTGTCGCGACGGTCCTCCTTGGGCAGAAGCCGGTCTTTCCCCTCGTTCCAACACGGGGCACTGAAACTGACCGAGCTCGGTATATGGAGACTGCCATACAGTCCAACCTCGACGCCAGTCGCGGCTACGAGCAGCTGTGGCAGCAGATCTGGGACGGGCTCATTTATGGGTTTGGTGTCAATCGCTGCCAGTGGGAAGAACGTCAGGGCCCGGCGATACGTTGGGTAGGTGGTGAGCGGACGATGACCACTCAGACCACGTTTGCTGGGAACGTGCTGTCAAGCATTGATCCCTATGCGTATGTGCCTGATCCGCGCGTCCCGATCCACGAGTGCAATGTGCGCGGCGACTTCATCTTCACTGAAATGCAACAGTCGGAGACCGTGCTCAAGGATATGGAGAAGGCCGGCAGCCTGCAGTGGGTCAAGGAGGCGCTGGAGAAGAACAAGGCCAACCGGCGCAGCGGCTCCGCAGTGCAAGACAATCGGCGCAGGGTCAAGATCGGTATTCGCGGCGAGAACCTCATCACGCCCAACAGCGTTATTGGGTTCCATCGGATCTTCGAGGGGACGGTAAGGCTGATCCCCAAGGACTGGAAGCTGGGAACGTCGGAGACCAGCGAACTGTGGAAGTTCACCTGGTTCAAGGAGCAGATCGTGCAGGCTGAACCGCTGGGCATGATCCACGGCCAGCATCCGTATGTCGCGAGCGAACCCACCAGCTTTGGCCATGACTTTATGTCTGTGGCGATGAGCGATATGATCGGGCCCTTCCAAGACATCATGAGCTGGCTCATTTCGTCGAGGATGGAAAACGTCCGGACTGCGATCAACAACCAGTTCGTGGCCGACCCTTCCCGCGTGGAGGTGAACGACATCCGGACCTCCGCGATCGGCCGCATCATTCGGCTCAAGCAGCAGGCGATGGGCCTCCCCGTCCGCGAAGCGATCCAGCAGCTCCTCGTCCAGGATGTGACCACGGGCCACCTGAACGACATCCAAACAATGCGGGTTCTCGCTGACACCATCACAGGTGTCAACGACAATATGAGGGGGATCCAAAACCCCGGAGGGCGGAAGTCCGCCACCGAGGCGAGGATGTCCATGCAAGCCGGAGCGTCCCGTCTTTCACAGCTTGCTGTTCGCATGAGCACTCAAGCCATGCTCCCCCTCGCCAACCAAATGATCTTCAATATTCAGCAGTTCATGCCGGAAGACATCTGGGTGGAAACGACCGGCGATGACAAGCAGCCCACCTCGCATCAGGTCACGCCCGAGATGCTGGTCGGGAGTTTCAACTACCAGGTCAGTGATGGATCACTTCCTTATGACAAAATGGCCCTCGTGGAAAGCTGGAAGGAAATCCTCTTCGGGGTGGCGCAAGACCCTGAGCTGCGCCAGACCTACGACATGGCTGCGATCTTTGATTACGTAGCTACGCTGTCGGGAGCAAAGAACATCGACGCCTTTAAGAAGCCGCCTCCCCCGCCAGGGGCTGGACTTCCCATGCAAGCCGGTGCCGCGCCAAATCCCGGCGGCGCAGCCGATATGATGGCCTTAGGGCCTGCCATGCCAGCCGGGCCAATGTAGGAGGGTTTATGAACCAAGCTGATGTTGTCCAGGTCTTTTCCGAGGTCACGCTGAAAACGGCGCTGGACTCGGCCGAATTGGGCAAGATCGAGGATATGCTCAAGCATCCAGGCTTCAAACTCTATGCCGGCCTGTTGCTGGGCAGCCGCCAAGCCCTCCTCATGGCACTTGCCAATACTCCGCTGGGAACGGCAGAGAAAAGCGCTCAGGCGAGCGTATTACAAGGCAAGGTTCATGGGCTAGACTTGGCCCTCGAGACTATTGTAGAACTATTCACACCAGCTGAGAAGGATCTCAACTAATGGCTTCCGCTCCCTCGCCAGAACCCGCCACTCCTGCGGCCGAACCGGCTGCAGCCGCGCCTGCACCTGCAGCGCCCGAAGCACCCGCTGCTGAGAACAATGCCGACATCGAGGAGATAATGAATGTTTTCTCCCTCCGCGATGAGCCACTGCCCAATTTTGGTTCTGCTTCTGAGACGCCCGAGCCTCCGGCAACCGTTGTTACCACACCTGCTGAACCGGCAGCGCCTGCTGCACCCGCGGCTGCCGCTCCCCCAGCCGCGGCCCCGGCACTGCCTGGTATTCAAGAGCCGGCAGCGCCTGCGGCTGCAGTTCCGGCCGCACCTGATGCCCTGAAGCTTGCGTCGCTGGAGGCGACGGTTCAAGCCCTACAGGCTCAGCTTGCCCAACGTGCTGCGCCAGCGGCCCCTGCTGCGGAGGTCCCGGACGCGCCGCTGGTGAAGCCCGAGGAGGTCAACTACGGCCTCACGATCCCGAACGAGGTGCTGACCGCTGTGTTTTCCGAGGACCAAGCGCAAGCAGCTGCCGGCATGACGCACCTTGTTAACTCGCTGGCGAACATCGTGCACCGGAACGTGCTCACCGCGGCGCGGCGCGACCTGCACTCAATGCGGACCGAGATCCAAAACGAGTCTTCATACTCGGTCCAGGAGCAGGCGCGGCGCGACGCCCAACAGCAATACTACACGGCGTTCCCTACTCACGACAACCCGAACATCAAGATCCTCGTGGCGGCCGAGGCCCAGAAGCTGGGTGCGGAACACCCGAACCTGCAGTGGGGCCCCGACTTCATGAACGCTCTCGGAGCACGGGTAAACAACGTGCTGACCTCGCTGGGAGCAAATCCGGCAGTTGCGCCCCAATCGCCGGCCCCAGCCGCCTCTGCACAGGGGCTGTCCCCCACCGCCCCCGTGCAGCCTCCTCCGAAACCCGCCTCGTTCATGCCTCAGGCACCGAGCGGGGGGATCCCTGCCTTTGAAGCTGGGCAGGATTTAATCGCCGATACGTTCAGTTTCGGCAGCTGAGTTCTCTAGCCGGAGATTTCGCTAAAGGAGACGTAAGATGACAATGCCTGGAATGAGGTCGACGGCTGACTTCGCTGCCGACGAACGCCCGAAGAACTGGAGGGAAGGTATCCTCTGGCTCAGCCCGCGGAACGACGCGCCGCTATACTCGCTCACGGCCGCGATGGCCGAGGAGAGCACCGACGATCCCGAGTTCAGCTGGTGGGAAGAAGACCAGCAGATGTTCGTGTTCAAGCTGTCGGCGGCGATCGACGCAGTGGTGACAACCATCCCGCTGGTGGCCAAGGGGACCATGCTCAAGCCTGGCGATATGCTGCGCATGAGCCTGACCGGCGAGGCCGTCAGGGTGGTTACGGTTGTTTCGGCAACCTCGATCACTGTTCAGCGCGCTATGGGACCTGCCGGCACACCGGCTGGCACCGCGGCCGCTGTCAACAACGTGACGAACCCGAACGTCCTGCTGGTCGGCAGCGCATACCGTGAGGGCGCCCCGCGCTCGATCGGCGTGAGCAACAACCCGGTCAAGATGAGCAACCTCACCCAGATCTTCCGTGATCCGGTGGAGATTACTCGCACGGCGGCTGCGACCAAGTATCGCACCGGGGATCCCTGGAAGAACGATCGCAAGCGGACGATGCACAAGCACGCTGTCGGCATCGAGCGCGCGTTCTGGCTCGGCACGAAATACGAGACGATGGAGGCCGGTCAGCCTCTGCGTTTCACCGACGGTGTGCTGAACCGCATCCCAGCCGCCAACATCAAGGTCGCCGACGCCGGCGGCTCGGATATGACGGACCTGGAGTCGTGGTTCGAGGGGATGTTCACCTACGGCAGCAAGGAGAAGCTGGGCTGGGCGAGCATCCACACGATGACGGTCATCAACCAGATCATTCGGAAGAACTCCCAATACAACTGGGGGCCGAACGAGAAGGAGTATGGGATCGACGTCAAGCGGCTGTATATGCCGTCCGGCACGTTGATCCTGACCGAGCACCCGCTGTTCGGCCAGGAGGGTGACTTCTTGGCAGAAGACTTGGTGGTGATGGATACCGCCAACCTCAAGTATCGCTACATTCAGGACACCACGCTCCTGAAGGATCGCGAGGACAAGGGGGTGGACGGCAAGGCCGAGGAATACCTGACCGAGGCCGGGCTGGAGGTCCATCACGGCAAGACGTTCTACTGGGTCAAGGGCATCAAGGGCGCGCTGACCGACGCGCCGTAAATGCCTCAACGTCTCCGGCGAGGGGAGTCGGGAGGGCATCCGTGCTCTCCCGGCTTTCGCCTGAAAGGACTGATCCATGACCGTCGAGACATTGGTTCCGCGAGTGCGGGAAGCGTTGGGAGTTAGCAACTCCTACGATGAAACAACGCTTCCCGCTGCTATAAGGAGGGCCGAGCGCCGGCTGCTCCGTGATTACAATTTCCCCAAGAGCATCAAGCGGCGGAACTGGTGGACCGATGCTGTCCCCGTCGAAGATCGGCTTGGTGTAGGGCAGTTTGCCTTCAAGCTGCCGACTGGCATGAAGCGGGATCTGGGGGTGATATACCGCAGCCCCGGCACCAATCCCCCGCACACCACCGGCTGGACCGACCCGCTGAAGAAGCTTGAGGGGTTCCGCGCACCCAACACCGCCTCAGATGCGTTCGCTAGGTATTACTGGCTGGAAGGCGATATGCTTGTCGTGGACAAGCCTTTATACACGCTGCCGGTGGAAGTGGTGCACCTGGAATTGACCTACCAAAGCTGGGATGTGGTGGAGAACGAGCCCTGGCTGATCGAGGACTTCGAGGACGTTATCTTCATCCTGACTGTCTATCGGGCAGCGGCCGAAATGCGCAAGCCTGAGGTGATGCAAGCGTATGCTGCGCTGTGGCAGGAGGAAGTGGTTTCGCTGGCTACCTACGTCAACGAACTCGAATACGACAACCTCTACATGATGATGAGGGAGGCGAGGGCTCGTCATGACGAAAGGTATCCCGTCTGATGCTGCGCCGCCAGCCGATCTTCTCAGCGCTAGAGCCTCAGCTTGTGTCGAGCGGTTTACAGCCGGACTTGCACAACCTGCACCGTCTTTTGTGGCAGGACTCGGCCAATGTTACGTTCTTCGCTGGACGGGTAAAGCGGCGGCTTGGCAGCGCATTGATGTATTCGGCAGGGGTGGAGACGATCCGCGGCCTGAGCCAGCAGCAGGCCTCCGACGGGACTCGCTGGGTCTGGGCCGCGAGTGGTGGGGACGTGACCCGCTGGTATGGCCCGGCGGCTGAAGCCATTGTCACGATGCCGTGGCAGGAAGACGAGACGGTTAACGATCCGGCCACCCTATTCGACTTCACCCACTACGGGGACTGGACGATTATCAATAGCAGCGTAGGGAAAGCTCAGCTCTATAAGCCGCCGGCTGCAGCCGAGTATAGCGAGGCACCGGGCGATGTCGTCACCTTCACAAAGAAACTCAGCTTCATCCTTGCAGTTGGTCACGGTGCGCGCGGGACGCAAGTTAGCTGGTCGGATGCGGACAACATCGAGGTCTGGATACCGACGGCCAGTAACCTCGCGGGCAGTATGGCTATTGACGACTTCGATACTCGCATCCGCGCGTCCAGCCGTATCGGACAAAGCATCGCTGTCTATGCAGAGGACCAGCTTGCCCTCGTCACCTATATCGCTGATCCTTACTACTTCGGCCAGAAGGTGGTGCTGGATGGGATTGGTGCAGTTGGCAAAGGAGCCGTCTGCTCGGACGGGAAAGCCAATTATGGGGTAGGACATAACGGGATCTGGTGGACGGACGCCAATACCTACCGCTACATCGACGAGGGGTTCATCCACGATTACATCCAGGACAATGTGAACTGGGCTCAGAAGTCCAAGATCATCGCTGTCCGCAATGACTACACTGGCTGCATTGAGTTTCACTTCCCCATGCACGGCTCGGGGATTATCAACGAAGGGTGGAGCTGGGACCCGCGGACGGGAGGCTGGTGCCCCATTCCCCCGTTCCCGGCGAAGGACGAGCGCAGGTTATTCACCCGTCCCATCCTGGGCACCGAGAGTGGCGAGGTCCACCAAGACCAACTCCTGCACAATGTGGACCTCCCCCTCACCCTCGAGACGCGGCCGCTGCTGATGCAGGTTCAAGGCCCACAAGGTTTTGCTGATATCCACACTGCCTCGCGTGTGGATGAGGTCGTGCTGCTGTTGAAGGAAGCCACCTCGGTGGACTTCCAGATCGGTAGCGCGCAGTCGGAGGAGAAAGACTTCCACTGGAGTGGGTGGATGGAACTCGACCCTTCATCCCCCACTTACCTGATCGAGGCCATGCCTGATGGGGTTTATTGGAAGCTGCGCTTCCGTTCGACCGCGGACCAGTGGAAGTTTGACCTCCAAGGCTTCCTGCTCTTCGGCGTTGTAGAGGGTAGCAAGAGGGGGCAGCAGTGAGCCTTCCGGCACCCGATGACTACAAGGACTGGAAAGAGTATGCGCGCGCTCTTGTTGCGGTGCTCGCAGAGAGCACGACGGACCCGGAGGTCTTTAGCTACGCCTCGCGCATACCCGAACCTCCACCTGTGGTCATCCCCCCGCCTACTCCGGCCTATCCCCCAGACGGTTGGTTTCCTGTTTGGTATACGCAGGACCAGGCGGAGTTATACCTCGGGAACGCGGCGTTCTCCCCACCGACTGCAGGCGCGCTGTTTCACATTGATACTGGTCAGATCGCGGACGCCGCTGTTACCACCGCCCAGCTAGGTAACAAGGCGGTCAACACCGGGAAGCTGGCGGATTTGGCCGTGACGGCTGCGCAGCTGTCAGACAGCTCGGTCACGGAAACGAAGATTGCCAACCTGGCAGTGGGGTCAGCTGCGATACAGGCCTTGGCGGTGGGCACAGCCCATATTGCCAATGCCGCAATCATCAGCGCGAAGATTGCAGACCTGCAGGTAGTTACGGCGAAGATCGCTGACCTCGCGGTCAATGACGCCAAGATCGCGAACCTGGCCGTTACCAGCGCCAAGATAGCTAACCTTGCTGTGGGTGTGGCCCACATACAGGATGCGGCGATCGTCCGAGCTAAGATTGCCTTCGCCGCCATTGGCGCGGCGCAGATCGAAGATGCTCAAGTCACCAACGCCAAGATAGGAGCCACGATCCAGTCCTACAACTGGAACCCAGCAAACAAGGCTGGGTGGCTGATCGACAAGAACGGGATTATCTATGGCCAGGGCATCAACATTTATGACGCTGGAGGAAATCTGGTCTTTGGAGCAGGCAGCGGGACGATCGACTGGGCTCGCGTTGTCGGTGTTGGTCGTCCGCAGGATTACTCAACAGTTGGTGCTCAGAGCGGGGTTAATATCCGCGACAGCCTTGGGAACATCCAAGGCGACATAAACCTGCTGAACTCAGCCATTGTCATCAACACCCTGGGCCAGCTGGCGAACATCGGCACGGCTGGGGTCACGGTTGACAACAACAGGATGGGGATTTACGGGACCACGGGCCAGCTGGTCCTGACGAACAACAACGTGCCGACTGATGCCGTGAACTTGGCTGAGGCTGGATTGGCAGCGTTTGCGTATCTGAATATGCTGAACGCGGCCAACGCCACCACGTATATCCAAAACGGAGCCATTGGCACGGCGCAGATTGGGCTGGCCTCGATCACCACCGCGCTGATCGGGGACGCCCAAGTCATCCAGGCGAAGATCGGCTTGCTGGCGGTGGGCACGGCCAACATTCAGGATCTGGCGGTCACTCAGGCTAAGATTGGGTATTTGGCTGTGGGCGTGGCGCAGATCCAGGATGCCAGTATCAGCACCGCCAAGATCCAAGACGCTGCAATCGCCAATGCCAAGATCGGGGATTTGCAGGTCACCACGCTGAAGATCGGGGACATTGCTGTCACCACGGAGAAGGTGAATTACTCCGCGGTGGAAGAAGTGCTGACGTTTTACTCAGCGTATATGGGGATACCATCCAGCAGCCCCGGCGTGTGGTATTACCTCAATTACGGTGGGGTCTACTGTATGCTGACAGCAGTTGCCACCACTCCCAACCAGCAAGTGCTGGTGGACTGGACGGCCTCGTTGACACGGGGCGGCAGCAGCGACGACGTTGTGCACTTCAGGGTTTATCGCTCGGATGGGGTAGTCCTCGCCCAGCAATATATGAACATCAGGATCTCGCAGGGCAACGAGCCCTATTCCATGACCTTCTGCGATCCGAACCCTGTAGTCGGGGCGTCCCGCGCATACTACCTCCAATACTGTGCGACGCAATCCGACCCCTCCGCCAACACCCCGCAGTTTGGTGATGTCTCCCTCCGCTTGCAATTGGTGAAACGCTGATGGTCGATGTTCGTCACTTCGGGATCTTCAACATCGCCAGCGGCGAACTCATCGCTGTCGCCTCGGGCACATTCGACAACGTGCTGTCGCACTACGAAAACGCTGAAGTCACCATCGTCGAGGGCGAGTTTGACCCGACCTGGAGGCTGATCGGAGGGAATGCTGTGCAGCAGACCGGGCCCTCGTTGACTTGGTATAAGCAGCACCTGCGCAACGCCATTCGCCAAGCGCGGCTAGCCGCTCGCTCGGGCACCTTTGACAGCAGCTTTGGCGAAACCATCCTTGACCTGCCGCTTATGGGGATCGCGCCGCGGCTCGGCCCTGTCCAATGGAGGTTTACGAACGGTCCCGCGGCCCTGAACCAAAACCAGTGGCGGCAGTTCCTGGACGAAGTGTGGGAGTTTCTAACCGATACAGATGATGAGGAAACGGTGCGGCTGGATCTGGTCGAGGCCGCCGTGAACCAAGCCCAGCTGCAGACGCTGATCGACCTGCTCTTGCCGGAGAACTAACATGATGCTGTATGTCCACCCTACTCACATCACGCCTGAACACGTCCATATGCTGATGGAGGTGAACAAGCTTGCGTCGGACTTCGAGCGGCCCAATTTGCTGGCCCTCGCGAAGCAAATCAACGCTGGCAGCGCGGTGATGTTCGAGATCCCTCACGGGATCGTGGTGGTAGAGATCCTGGAGTCGAACGGCGAGCGCCGACTGAACATGATGTCGTTCTACTGCAGCAAGTTCGGGGCTCATGGACGCGGTATCACCGAGGACTTACAAAGGCTTGCGCGTGACTGGAACTGTGCTAGAGTAACCACAGTCATCTGGGACAAGCGCCTCGCCAAGCAGCTTGAGAAGCTGGGATGCAAGACGGAATACACCAGCCTGATACTTGAAAGCGGCTTAGCGGTCGCTCAGGAGACACCCGATGAGCACCAAGACGAAGTCCACGCAGAAGACGAACATGACGAACACCTCAGCGCCTCCGAGCTGGACGCAGCCGGGACTGGTGGATTTATCGAACAGGGTGATGGGGGCGGTCGGCCAACTGCCGACGTCAACCTATCAGGGTGACTTTGTCGCCCAACCTGGGCAGGAAGGCGTCCAGAACGCAATGGGCGCGTATAACAACGCGGCTGGAACGGCGGGCGAGCTCTCGGGCTGGGGTCGTCAGCAGCTGGACCGGACGATGGGTGCGCCGCAGTTTGACATTGCTCAGGTTCCCCAGTCCATCAACTACAACATGGGGGACAGGCAGGCCAACCTCGATCAGGTGATTAACGCGGCCAATGCTCCGGTGATGCGGCAGCTGCGGGAGCAGATCCTGCCGCAGATCCGCAGCAGTGCGCTGCAATCAGGTGCCTACTCCAACGATCGCGCGATGGGTGTGGTGCCTGAACAGGCCATCGGCGCTGCGGTGCGGGACATGGCTGCGAACGCGCAGGGCATCGGGTATGAGGACTACAACAACTGGGAGACTCGGCGAGCGGATATGTTCAAGAGCGATCAGCAGCGCGCGCTGGACGCGTATGGCCTAGACACCGAGCGGGGGCTGGGTGTTGGCGACCTGGGCGTGGCGCAAGCCGGGCAGATCCCTGGCATGATGGACGCGATCATCGGGGCTGGCAGTGCGTCAGGGGATCTGTATGGCCGAGCCGCCGATGTGGACACCACGGCCCGTCAGGCCGCGATCGACAACGCCCTGCAGCGGGAAGCATATGGCTTCGCTCGGCCGTTTATGGGGCTCGACACGGCCTCGGCGCTGATGACGCAGCTGGGTGGGAACTACGGCACCCAGACGCAGCAAGGCACCGTCGAGCAGACGCAGAAAACCGGCGGGCTGGGGAACATTGCCCAAGGCGTGCTGGGTGCGGGCATGATGGGGCTGGGTTTGGCGACCGGAGGTGGCCCGCTGGCGGGCCTTTTCGGCGGCGCAGCCAAGGCTGCCGGAGGCTTGGGTGGCGCTGCCAAGCTGTTCCAGATGCCTTTGAACGCCTCAGGCGGCTTCGGCCCGAACCAATAAGGAGGCTTAAATGGCGAATATCCCCCTCATCGGGCCACAGGCGCAGATTGACCCCCTTACGGGGCTGCCGATCGACCCGCGGGCCCGGATGCTGCTGGCTCAGCAGGTTTTTAACCAGCCGGGTGTGCAGGAAGCGGCCGCTAATCAGGTCCCTTCACGGCAGCGGCTGCTTCAACAGCAGACTGCTGGGCGGGAAGCCGTGGCTGCGGGGCCGCCGCTGATCGGTAGTGGGCCAGGACCTGGGTCGATCAGGGATTATCGCCGGGCTCAGGATGAATATCGGGTAGACGCGGCGAATAAGAACGTTACGGGCGCTGAACGGGGGATAAATGAGGTCTTTGCTGCGCCGGGACGGTTCATTCGGGACAGTATTCAAGGCGTTGGAGACTATTTCGGCACGACTGAGGCCGAAATGGAAGCCCGTGGGAAGCCGGCTGCGGCGCAAGGGGACTATAGCCCTGCGGGGTTCTTTGCACCGCCGGCAGCTGCGGCAACAGTCAGCCCTGGTGGGGGTGGTAGCGGGCGCAGCAGCCCTTGGTATGATCCTCGTCAGAGCAGCAGCACGGATACCAGCAGCCCGTATAACACTGTGGTTGGATTTGGAAGGTTTGGGCAGCCGCCTAAGCCTCTGACGCAGATGACCATGGGCGAGGTGGTAGCGTTCGGCCGGAATGTGCTCATTCCCAACAGCAGGGCTGCTGGTGTGGGCCGAGATAGCAGGGGGACGATTGGTTCGTCCGCCTCGGGCGCGTATCAGATCACGCAGGAGACAATGCGGAACATCGCGCCGGGGCTGTTCGGGGATAAGTGGCGCTCGATGCCATACTCGGAGCAAAATCAGGACGCGATGGGGCGGCTGCTGTTCGAGCAGAATAAGAGCGGGAACCTGAAGCAGATCTGGCAGGGGCTGCCGGACTCCACTCCAGGCGCGTATGCGAATATGACCTGGGATCAGATGAAGCCGATTATCCACCAGTATGAGAGTGGTGGACAGGGTGGAGGCGGCGGACCGGGTGCAGGTGTGGGGGTCGATCCCTATGCTGGCAGCCCCGCTTCGGCCTTCGATAATTCGATCCTGGCTGATTATGATGCGGCCAGAGCAGCGGGGAAGATCCCCACCTCCACCGAGGTGACCAACCCGTTCATGGAGCCTCCGAAGCCGGGCGATGTGCCGGGGAGGGACTTCACCGCCAGCGATGCGGCGCTGGAACGGCTGCGGCCGGCGGAAGTCCTCGAGCAGGACAAGACGAAGATGATCCGACAGGGGATCTTCCAAGGCATGGCTCAGGCGCTGATGAGCACACCGGATGGCGCAGGGCTTGGCAAGGTGCTGGCCATGTTCGGCGCTGGGACGCTGGCCGGGAACGTGCAGGGGAACAAGGACGTCGAGGAGAAGATGGAGAAGTATGACCGGCTGATGGCCGAGTTCAACACTGCCGTCTTCAACAACGAGCGGGATAAGTCGGGGGCTGTGTGGCAGCAAGCCGTTGCTCAGTCCAATCAAGACAACCAGTATGCCAAGGATCGGTTCACTGAGTTCACGAAGCACAATAACATGACTGTGACCCCGGACGGCCAGGTCATCATCACCACGGCGCAGCCCAACGGCAAGATCAAGATTGAGACGAGGGCGCTGGATGCGTTGTGGGATCAGGCCACTGCAATGGGTCGCATCCCCATTATGCAGGGGATCGCGCAGCATATGGTGGGGGGTCAGGCTGTGGAAGCCGGAGTCCGCAACCACATTGCGACGCGGGCGGCGGAAATTGAGCAGAGCCAAACGGGAAGCGGGATCTCCCAAATGATCCCAGGGATGATGATCATTCAGCAGGCGGTGGCGTCCAAGTGGGCTGAGGAGTATCTTGGCGAGCAGGGGATGAAGGATCTGAACGAGGAGTGGATGCACAAGAACCCTGGCATCGACATCGGCTCCGAAGCCGGTCAGCAGTCTCGGGATAAGTTCCTGGAAAACAAGCTGCTGACCATGATTATGAACCCGCAGTTTAAGGGTCTGTGGGAGGCCATGCAGCAAGCCGCGCCGCTTAATGCGGCGAGCGAACAGACTCGTGGGATCAGGCAGGGCGACCGGCGGACGAACACCCGCTCGGGCGCGACTACCTTCACGCAGGAAGGGGCTGAGTTCTAATGGGTCAGTTTGATGACTACATGGCTCGTCGGATGGAAGCCGAAGAGGCGCAGAGGGAGCATGGACCTACAAAAGACTATGGGTATGTAGGCGGGTTTATCGAAAGCACGCTGTCATCCATCCCCGAGTTCTTCTGGCAGGATCCCAGCCCTGAAGCGCAGCAGTTCCGGCAGGATAACCCGATTAGCGGGTTTATCAGCCAGGCGCTCCCCTACATGGCTCCGTATGCCGGCGCCCTGGGTGTGGTCAACCGCTCGGCAAAGCTGGGCGGGTTGATCGAGGGTGGGATTGGTAGGCTGGGCATTACAGCGGCCGAGCAGCCCATCAGGTATAATGCCCTGCGAGGCATGGCGGTGGATGCGCTGGTGGATGTGCCTCGAGCGGCGATTGGTTATGCCACGGCTCCGGAAGGGAACCGGGACGACATTCTGGGGGACACGATCCTTAATCAGGCGTTTAGTGGGGCATTGGGCGCAGGGTTCGGATATCTGACTCGCTCTGGGGGCAAGCCTAATCGAGCGGGGGTTGGTGTGCTGGCTGAGTCGCACCCCGACTGGAACGCGATGCGGACGTTTAGGGAGGGGATGACTTTAGGGGCTGAGAACGCGAATATTGTCGGTGGAGAGTTTCAGGCCACAATGGATGACCTGATGCGGCAGAACCTCAAGCCGAGCAGGAACGAGCTGCCGCCGGAGTTAAGGCCGGGAGCGGATTGGACAGAGGACACTTCCAAAGTCTGGAACGACTTTGCTCGGACCGGGTCGGAAGAGCCGGGCAAGCTGGGGGGCAGGAATACTCGCTGGCTGACGGAGAGTGAGGACACGAATCTTTCGACGCTCAATGTGGGGGAACAGGCGGAGCTGGTGTCGCGCTCGGGGTTCGAGAGTATTCAGGATCTAAATGCTCATGTCATGAACCCGACAGAGGTCAGGTTTCATAACGCCGATGCCGCCAAGACTGCTACGGAGCGGTTACGGACCACGCCTGGAATGACCTACATGGGGGAGGGCGTGTGGGCCTCGGTAGAAGATGGCGGGCTGGTCAGGTTCATGAAGCGTGTGGATGGGGCCAAGACCAAGGCTGGAAAGCCGGTTGCGCGGAGCGAGGGCCAGATCCGCAACGGCGACGTTTTCTTGCAGGGGCGCACTGATAGGCTGGACCGGATTATGCCCGGCATGGCGGCTGAAAGTCAGCCCGTGGTTGACGCCTGGGCCACGATGAATGACGCCATGAGGAATACCAACCTAGGCGTGTATAACCAGTATGAGAACGCGACGTATGGGACCATGCTGAAGGGCTATGGTCCAGGCGATTTCAAGCGGTCCGCGCTCATGGGCAAGGGCAAGAAGGAGAACATGATTGCTGAGATGGCGACACGGTTCTCAGCAGCGGCCGAAGGAATGACAGGGGGTTATAGTCACAACGCTCGGCAAGCGGCGGAACGGCTGTTCGATGTGATGGCGGTGGGAGCAGCTAAGAACACCAAAAATGTCTTTCGCCGGATACCGTTCGAGGCTATGGTGCAACGCAAGGCGATTGCGACGCATGGTGCTCGGGTCCTGATCCAAGGCGAGCAGACCCTGACCAAGGGACCGGGGAAGATGTTGCTGGGCACGGCCAAGCGCGGGAACGGGCTGAACGGAATGAAGTCGGCTCGGCAGCTGCAAGAGGGCCTGACGGATGATGAGCTGCTGGGGCTGGAACTGCTGGAAATGTCCCGAGCCAGTGTGGATAATATTGAAGATGCTGTGCCGGCGGAATTGATTACTGAGAGGATGAAGCGCGCCTATCAGGGTTTGATTGATATCGACCTGGCGTGGCAGAAGCCATACTTCCTCGATCCGTTGATTGGCACGCCTGAGGGCGGGGTCAAGATGGCCGATAATTATACTGGAGCCGGGCAGACCCGCGGCCAGTATTATGTTGATCTGATGGGGCCTGATAATCGGGTTGTCTATCAGGTCACGGATGACAGCAGGAACCTGGCGCAGGAGCGAGCCAAGTCGTTTGTGGAAACGGCCAATGCGGAGGGTGCTGAATGGAAGATGGGGGAGACGAAGTCGTTTTTGCAGACCGGGCAGGATGAGGTCAACAAGGCCGGGCAAGCGATCACGGAACGGCTCACCTCCGCGCGAACCGAGCAGGTCAATTCGATTATTAATAAGGCTGTGAAGCGCTGGGCCTATGAACGCTATGGCAGCACTATGCCGACCCTCAAGCCGCGTGCGCCGGGGGATCTGACTGCAGGGTCGAAGCCCCGGCTGAGCGATCCGACACGCAAGCCGCCGACGTTGGAAGAACGGCTGGCGCGCACGGAGAAGCACTATAGAGATCTGGGAATGTTTGCTGCCTATATTGACGGCAGTCGGCGGTATACTCCGATCATGAACAAGCTGAACAAGTTTGATCCTGTGGCGGGGGAGGATTTGCTTCACCAGTTCAATAACATTTTCGGGGTGAAGGGGCCCACCGCAAGGTATCTGGACAGTAAGCTGAGGGGAGTGTTTGGCGATGCGCTGGGCGGGAATGCTGCCAGCCAGATCGCGGGGACCGTCGGCAGCACGCTGTATCGGATGCAGCTGGGGATCTTGAATACGACCGCGGCGGTGATGAACCTGATGGGGACGGTGCAGCTGCTCATCCCGCATCTGGCGTATATGAGGGATGCGCCGCTCGCAGCCAAGGCGGCGATGGTCGATATGGTGCCTGAGATATTCGAGGGCAAGGTTCAGGGGGATATTGCACATATGTCCCTGGGTAAGATCATGGGCCGGGCGATTGTTAATCTGGGGGATAGTGCGCCACAAGACCTGAAGCAGATCCACGCGCGGCTGGACGATATGGATTTGCTCGGAAGTGGGAGTCATGGTGAGTTCATCGGGGGAAATAGTGAGGTGGCCTCGACGATCCGGGGAGCCTATAGAGAGGCGGGGGGAGGCATTGCTGGTTATATCAAGGGCGCCGATCAGATCATGACGTTCCTTGCTCGCAACTCGGAGAACCTTCCGCGAGTGCTCACCGTTAACGCCAGCTATGATATCGGGAAGAACATCCTGGGGCTGGAAGGGGAGTTGCTCGAGCACTTTATTATCAAGTCCCTTCGCAGGGCCATGTATGGGCACGCTACGCAGGACCGGGCAAAGATGTTCACTGGGCCGATTGGGTCCACGTTCGGGCTGTTCAAGAACTTCGCCTTTCATTACATCAATGACTTCATGACCTATGCGAAGCTGGCCAAGAATGAGGGGGTGTATAAGCCGCTGCTGTGGCAGGTCGGAAGCACGATGGCGGTCGGAGGGATTGGTGCGACGCCGCTGCGGTATCTGGCCGACGGGCTGGCGAATTGGGATGAGGAATATCCCGATGGGGCTACGTGGCTGAGTGAGAACATGGGCAAGACAGGGGATGCAATGTATTATGGGCTGCCGGCGTTCTTGGGGGTTACACTGCAATCGTCGGCCGCAATGCCAGGGACGGATATTGTGCAAGACTCGAGTAACATGGCCAATGCTGTGGCGATCACCAAGGCAATGGAGATTGGAAAGGCGTTGGGAGCGGCGGGAGCGTATGCAGTTGGATCGGGGGAAAATCCCCTGCGGAATGAGAATGTGAGAGATCAGCTGTTCGCGGCGACCATGCCCCGAGCGTTTAATCGGATTGCCAGCGTGGTGGAAGGGGATTACGTCAAGAGCATGAGGACGGGCTACCCGTCGGTGAGGGATGTTAGTGTGAGTCAGAGGATGTTACAAGCATCCGGGCTGAACGATCTGGATGTTGCGAAGCGGGCGTATGTCGGGAGGCAGCTGTGGAAGCAGAAGGCCGAGACGCAAAGGGTGATCGCGGCGCTGGGTATGCGGCATCAACAAGCCAGGGATAATGGCGATGTTGACGAGATGACTGATGTGATGTTCGAGGCGCTGGAAGCCGGCGTGGACATCAGCAGCGTGTATAGCAGCAGCCGGACAAGGTTCCGGAGGGAGACACGGGAAGACGCGCTGAGCCTGTATGGCCCGGAAGCGGTAATGGAGTATGGGATCGAGCCCTAGCTGGAGAGGGGCAATGTGTTACATTGGACACCGTGGAATGTAACACATTGCGACGTATCACAACCTCAAGCCGTTGCAACCTTCCTGCCGATGCTGAATTTGCGGCAGCCATAGGCGTCGATCGCGCCTTGGACCTCGATGGCTTCGGAGGAGATCAGGTTGTCGATGATCGACTTGACCTGGGTGGATGGGAAGCGCGCCATGAGCATGGTGATCAGGACGGCCTCGTCCGTGTAGCGGCCAGCAGCAGTGTCTACCTTGACGATCTCCACGGCGTCGTTCAGGGCGGTTGATGTCCCCGACTGCGACATCTCCGAGAAGATGTGCCTCATGTTATCTTCGGTCTCAAGCTGGAATTGCAGGGCCCGGATCGTGTCTTGCTGAGTTACGATGAGGCTATTGCTGCGGCTGATGGACATAATCATCGACAGCTTTAAGAAGTGGATGCCCCTACGGGCGTTGTAGCCTTGCGCCAGCCGGGCGGCGGTCGGCTTCGGCTCGCCGTTCCCTTCCACCCACCAGCGCCGGTAGAACGCTTGCGCGCCCTCGTCCCATTCCATCCAGCCCCCCAAGGAGTGTATGATCTTGAGGTCGTGGATCAGGTCGGCCAGGAGCTTGTGGTCTGGCATAGGGTAGTGGAATATGTTGCGGTTGGGAGGGGCGACGTCGAAGATCATCATGAGCCGGGACATAAAACCCATACCCCAGGCAAGGTCAGGTAATGTCTGAGCCAACAGCGCCGGCTGGGCCCCCGTGAGTATCGAGCAATACGGATACTCCAAACGGATTTCGCCTGACCCTCTGGTCCGAGCCTTGTAGATCTTGGGCATATCATAGAGGCTGTTGTAGAGGGTAAGGTGAGAGAGGTCCTGGTCAGGGAGGATACCGTGCATTTCGTCACTGAGACCAATGCACTCGTTTGCCATGACGGTTGTGCCATTGGGCAGGTTCCTTTTCATCATGTTGTCCTGCATATAGTCTTCGAGCGCCGCACGGGTGATGGAGGGCGGGATGATGGAGCAGGGCACGGAAGGGATGAAGACGCTGCGGATCGCGGACACCGCCTGGGACTTGCCAGTGCCCGGCCCGGCTACCATACCTAAGTAGAGGTTCAAGTAGGTTGTGTTGCCACCGGCCTGCATCGCGACATTGCGCAGACACGCGGTTCCCAGCATCCACATCGCCCCGATCTTGATGAAGTTGGGAGTGCTCTGATAGACCTTGCCATACTCCTCGAACGCCTGAATGAAATCAGGTAGGCGCCGCGGCATTAGCTCCACAACATCGGACATTTGCGTGCTCACCAGTGAAGTGCTTGACCAGGTGTATACTTTCGTAGGTGACCTCGGAGGCTTTCGTCCTTACTCCATACCCGGCCGACCGTCATATCAGAAGGGATCTTCATTACCCCCCTGTTACCAAAGTCGACTGGAAAGAGGAGACGCTGCTGGATGATCGGCGCGACGTCAGCCAGCTCGTTGATAGGCACGAGGAAAACCCCAGCGTCATGGACCTGTGCACGTAGATCTGCCCTGAGCGGGCAAAGCTTATTCTTCCTGCCGATGAAGGATTTGCCGAGGCCATACTCTTTGACGAAGAATTGCTGGACTTGGATAAGACCCTCATTGCAAACGTCGGCGACCAGCGATTGAGGATCGAAGGCAATGGCGGCGCGGTGGGTCGCAGGGTCCTCCGATCTATCCCAAAAACGGCGTTCTCGATGGAGGCGCGTAGTAATGACACCAGTTTGCATGATCTGGGCGATAACAGATAACTGCCACTCCGCGATCTCTGGGAACTGAGCAAAATACGCCGCCTGAAATTGCGCAATGATCTCAGTCGGTAGGTTGAGGACCTTGGCAATAGTCGGCGGCTGTCCGTAATAGTTTGTCGCATGGCCTCCGCGCTTGGCCATATCCCTGTAAGAGAAGTGGCGGTAGTAAGGGCTCTCAGCAATTGCTCGGTTGAGTTTTCCATCGTCTGTCCAGTCTAGTGAAGGCCAAGTAAGACGAGAGACGCTAGTGTGAAGATCGCTCCCCATACAAGCGTCAATGTAAGCAGGAGAGCCGCTAATGAACCCCACCGCAATACTCTCAGCTGTCTTAAGATCCAGGTTAAGGATCGCATATCCCTTTGGAGCTGCAATGACTCCACGCGCCCGATCGGTGAGGTTCTGCGCATTAGTTCCTCGCCCAAACGGATTTTGCTGCGAAGATAGCCGTCCAGTATCAGTTCCACTGGGGCTGAAATTACAACGGAGAAGAGGAGAACCGGGTTCCAGCCCACGCTTGAAAACGGAGCGTAGTTTAGTAACCTCGCGGTAAGCAAGGATAGCGTTAACGAAAGGCACAGTAATAGGGTAGTTGGTTCTGATCTTTTCCAACGCTTTGATGTCAGCGACGACCCTTTTGGTTTTTGTCTTGCGGTCATACTGGTGGATCGCAGGGATGCCCAGGTGGGAATAGAAAAGTTCTGGGACGTCTTTGGTGCTGTTGGGATTGCAAGGTCGGAAGCCAATAGCTGCGCAGAAACGATGCAGAATTGATAGGGCCCGACGCTGATCCTTCTCAAGTGCCCAATCGAGTTCCGCAAGTGCGAACTCGTCAATTGGGAAACCTTTAGTGGACATTTCAAGACACAGGGCCATGACGCGCATCTCGCGGTTATAGGTGATGGCTGTGTGTTCATTGAGCCGGGCTTTCATGACGGGGAGCAGCTGGGCGGTGACCGCGCTGTCCAAGCAATTGTAAAGCTGGTAGGTGGTGAACGGAGGGAGGTTCGCGGGAATGAAACCCTCTATGATGATCTTCATTCGTCCACCTTAGCGTCCTTGGCGCTCTTCCGCATAAACTTCCATGCAGGCTCGTTCAAATATAAGGAGGCAAGGGTTCCGAGATCCTTGAGCAGCTCAGGTTGTAGAGAGTGTTGTAGTATGCTCGTGTCATCACCGTAGTTGCGAAGCCTGATGGGAATTGGAGCCGCCAGCAGATACTGCGTGTCATATAGCCCATTCTGGAGAACTTTCGGATTGGGTAGCTGAGCGAACTTGTCAATCCAGCGCCATGCCATAACCTCATCTGCAACAGACCAATAGTTTGGATCAGCGGTAGCATATCGGTCCCAGATGGGAATGCAGATCCCCAGGTTAGGTGTCGAGAACGAACAAGTGGTAATTTGAGCGATAGAGGGGGCAGTTTCCAGGTCAACGCCAACGGCCACACTCGGCGTGGACAGGAGACAGTGATAGACGTAGGAGATCTCGTTGAACGAAGGGTTGACATAGAAGACTCGCTTGGCGGGCGGAGGGAGAGATCCGGTGAGGTAGTCGCGGACCTTGGTCAGGTCGGCCCAAGCGATCGGGTAGTTGGGCCATTGGTAGAGGATGCTGGCGGGGTGGAACGTGCAGATGGCGTCGCCGCCGAACGGGCTCGGGAAGAACGTCCCACGGAATGAGGTGATGGCGGACTCCCCGGTGAGGAACCACAGCGCCGTGGCTCCCAATCCCACTATGAGATCAGGATTAAGAGCCTCGAGACGGGATCGGCAAAGCGCCACTTGGTCACGATATTGCGGTAGGAGGTAACGCTTCTGTAGCGGGGCTCCGAGGTTTCGCCAGTCCAACCCCATTCTCTTGGCCTCGGTCTTGTTGACGGTCCAAGCGCGGAGGTCATTGTCAGGCGGACGGTCCGTGAAGACATTGAGTATATACCAATGGTCAGCATCGAGGTTGGCGTCCGGCATGAGCTTGTTGCGAAGTAGTCGGCCGCTGGAGCCGACGAATGGAGCGTTTGCGACTTCTTCTTCAGCGCCTGGCGCTTCACCCAGCAGAACTAGGGTCTTGGGGCTGGAGATTAAGGGAGGGCTGAACATCTTGTCCCACATTGGTGACCTCGGGGTGAAAGCGCTGGAGAAGGAACCGAGCTACCTCGGCGTTTGCGGGATCGAGTTCAATGCCAAGGATACGCGCCGCGCCGAGGTTTCCCGCGGCAGCAAGCGCTGTGCCAGAGCCGCACGTAGGATCGAGAACTGCCGTGTGCTCATCCACGATGAGACGCAGGAAGTGCGATAGCATCGCGAGGGGCTTTTGGTTGAGGTGGAGCTTTTCAGCATCCAGAGCGCACTCAGTATAGTCCCGATCGAGTTTGGAGATTTTGCGATCGCCTCGAGAGAACAGGAGTGCAGTCTCGTAACAGTGACGAGGCCTACGTTTGACATCGGACGCGATACCTGAATAGCCCTTGCCCCAGATGAGGGGGTAGGGTTGGACTGCCACCCATCCGGCGGCGGAGAAGCGTTCGATAAGCCAGGTGTAGTAAGGCATATCGAACCAGATCATGCAGTGTGCGGCCTGGAACGTGAACGAGTCCTGGAGGTTGAGGAAGCCATCGACGAGGCTGAAGAAGATGTCAGGATCATCGGCGTAGATGGGGGAGGTGTGGACGGCCGTTTTGCGGGTCCGCGCTCCGGAGTAGTTCTTGCCGTATGGAGGGTCGAAATGGATGACATCGAACTTGGGGCCTGTGTAGGACTCGGCCCAGTTGAGAAAGTCGTCACAGAGGATGATGTCGTTTACTACATCCTGCTTGCGTTGGACTTCTAGCGCGGCTGCGGCGATCTTCCCAGCCTGGATGTCGCTTAGGCTGCGATCGACGTCCTCGAGAGTTTCCTCCATGGCTGTCCCCAAGTTGATCGCGGACAGGAAAGCTGCGGTTCTCTCCTCTTTAGTCGCGTTAGCAGACACGAGTGGTGGGAGGATAAGAGAAGCTCCCACAGCAACGTCCAGCCCACGTGAATGTGCTGCAATTCGAGCACGTTGGGCTTTTGCCGTGATGTAGTTAAAGGCTCCGTTGAAAGTCGGGCAGGTATTGACATTTTCGTCCTTCATTTCTTCGTAGACGGCGAGGACCTTCCCGATCCAGCTATCCGACCGGCCAAGATCCGTGGCCGTGCCCATGTTGGTCCAGCCGGGGAACGCTAGCAGCCTCATGCCGTGATATTTGCCGACAGCGTGGACTTCTTCTTGCCAAGTCAGCTGCTTGCGGACAAGGTTTTCAGCCAACTCGATGAGAAAGGCTTTGATGGGGTTGAGGTGCTCGAAGATCGTGGCCCGGATGGTCAGGAGTTCAAGCTGCATATGCGCGCGAAGGCGGCGCTCACCTGCGACTAGGGTGCCGTCCTCGCGGACCACGATCGGCTGGATCAGCCCGTGCATCTGGATCGAGGATATAAGGGCGTCGTCAGGGGCCGCCTGTTGGCGCTGGCGCTCGGCCGGGATGATGATGAGGTCGACGGGGAAGTGGACGACTGTCTCGTCGGCCAAGACGTTATCAGGTAGCATGAATAGACCCTTCCGGAAAGGTGGGGAGAGGATAGGGGGGTCCTTCCTCTCCCCAAGTCTACCAGCGGTTGGTTTTAGGGCGCCGCTGGTTTATTGGACTGAGCCTGGAGGATCAGTCCAACGGGGCCGGGTTGTCGAAGCGCATGAACGGAGGCTTCGTGGCGTCCTCGTTCGGCTCATGCTTGAGTTCGATCGAGAACGGGGTGCCGGACGTTGCCAGGGCTTCCGCCAGTTCCAGCAGGGACAGGTCATCACTGTGACCCATCGCCTTGCCGAAGTCGGTGAAGCGGTAGCGAGCGTCGGGGCTCATCCAGAAGTCGTAGTGGTATTCCTTGTCGCCAAGGCTGGCGTCTGCCGGCATATCGGCGAGGTCGACGTCTTCGAGCGGCGCGATCAGCTTCATCGGGAAGCGCATCGCTGCGTTTCCGGATTTGGCGTTGTGCTGCTTCATCATGCCGGTGAAGAGCGCCTGGTAGTGCCCGATCGGGTAGGTGGCGGGGGGCTTGACCTCCCCGACCTTGACGTTGGCGAGGTCTGCGAAATTACCCTGTCCAGCCATGCTGGTTACTCCTGTGTGTGGCGAGAGAAGGGTCCGGTGGGATCCCTGTAGTTGCCACGATGCCGGTGAGGGACCGGCGGCCCAAATGCTCGCTTACGCGAGCAGATCTCGGAATATGTCGGCCCAGCCGGTTTCGATCGGATAGGTGGGTTTGATGGGGCGGCTGGTCTTGAGCGCCAGCACCCCGTCCTTGTCGGTGTGGAAGGATCTCGTCTTGCCGAGGATGGAGAGGCTGATCATGTTGTCGAAAGGCTTGGCGACCTTGGGGCCCAGCTTGTTGCCGAGCGACTCGGGGAACATCGTGATGCTGCCCTCGGCCATCGGGGAGAGGTGCGTGTTGCAGATCACATGGCAGTTGATCGCGTCCGAGGTGATGTAGTCCAGAAGGGACTCGATGTTTCCCATCGCTGTGCCGTAGTGTTGGATCTCGGGGGGCTTCATGATGTGCCCGTTGGCGAACAGGACCATGTTGAGGCTGGCCTTGCCCGCACCGGCGAGGGTGTCGATGACGAGAATGTCCTGTGGAGTCCAATCCCAGATGGGAGGGATGTGTGCGCCGGCCTCGCCCCAATGCTTTGCGCCGCCTTCGTCGAGCGCGTTCATGGCTCGCTGGAAGGCGTCAGCCTTCGCGATGCCCATACGGGCTCCCATTAGCTTTAGCCGGTCGCGGAGGGTGATGTAGTGGACGTTGGAGAGGTTGGCGGGTTTCTTGACGAAGCCTCGGAGGACGCCGAGCCCGTTGTCGAAGTCGAGGACGCGGAGGTTGTAGCCCTGATCGACTAACGGTGCCAAGGCACCGCTCTTGCCGCCACCGCTGTGCCCGACGCACAGGGCCTTGACGACAGTTGCTGACTCGTGTTGAGTTAGGTCATTCATTGGGAACCTCCGGCAAGAGTTGAATTATACCAAAACGGCTTCAGGATGTCAAGCATCTGTCCCGTCTTTGTTGACAGTGTTGTCGTCCGCGTAGGTGGCTCGACGGGCCTCGGGGATCCTCCAGGTCCCATCGTTAACCTTTCGCCATTCCTCCATTTGGTCCGCAGACTCTTCCGCGGCCGAGCACATCCGCAGGTCGTCCTCATCGCGGGCACCGAGGATGACCTCGCGGCGCCGGACATCAGCCCATAGGCGGAGCAGGGCTGGGGCCTGCGGGTCACGACCGAGCAGGGTGAAGATCGGCTCGTCATCGAGGGCCCGAGCGTAGCAATCGAAGGTGTCAGGGTTGGTTTTAGTTCCCATCGGTGATGTCCTTGTTGAGCTGAATGGCGCGGGTGACTCCAGGCTCTTTCATCCGTTCAGGATGATCGCGCTTGAAGGCCCGAAACTCGGCGACGCGATCCTGCACAGCCTGATCGTGGTGGTCATCTAGCACAAGGCTGTGATAGTATTGAAGCACCAGCAGGGCGTAGTGATCACGAGCGCGGAAGATGATAACGGGCTCGTCGTCGGGGATAATCTCACCGCTGACGCGGTTGACGAAGTGTCCATCCTCGAATTTGAACTTACGGTCTTCAGCCATCATCTGTTCTCCAGCGGGTTCCACCCCGGCTTGGCTGTGTAGTGCATGGCGAGGTGGCGATCGCGGAACTCGGGCGGCTGCCGGCAGATGCCTTTGAACTCGCAGAAGTAGCAGCTGGCTGTGTTCATCGGGTAGTAGCCCCGCAGGGCGTAGTTAACCGCGTGCTCGGTCGCCATGCTGACCAGCTGGAAGTATTCCTCGATCTGGCCGGGAGTGCGCTTGGTTTCCACACGCTGGAAGCGGGCCGACCCCACCAGCAGCCCAATGCCATCAATCCAGGTGCTCTTGATCGGCTTAGGGAAGATGATCTGGCCGGCAGCTGTGTAGCCCGTCATCTGGTGGGATAGATCGAACATTTCAAACATCTGACGGCTGAGAGCCTTGGACGTCTTGTAGTCCACGTTGTGAAGCGAGTCATTGAACTCAACAACACGGTCGAGGTGCCCGCAAAGTAATACCTGCGCTTGACCAGCCAGCTCAATTGGGAGGGCAACTCGGAACGAGAGTTCCACAGCTGGCGAACCGTCAGAGAGGATATATGTCTTGAAAGCGTCGGATGCGTAGTTCTCGAGATACCATACCACGGCTCGGAAGAGGTAGTAGCGGGTTCGGATCTTGGTGTTGCGGAGCGTGATCCCGTCATCGTCCTCAGAAGTCTTGTCAGCCAGGTCATCGACTTCCTCGTCAATTGGGAGGGTGGCGGTCATGGGGTGAGCCAGCAGCATCTTCACCGCCTCGAAGACGCCTTCATCATGGTCATCGCCAGATGCTCGAGACAGATGATAGTATTCTGCGCCCTTGTGGAAGAGGATGCCGAAGACGAGAGCGATGGCGAAGGATGTGCTGTTGCTGACTTGGCCCTGCACAATGCTGTATTGGTAGCGTCGCGGGCAGGACAAGATGTTGGTAAGGCTGACGCTGTCCCACGCATACTGCACGGGGACGCCGTTGACGAGGGCGAAGGGGCTGTCAGGGCCCTCAGCCGAAGCGGCGAGAACATGGTCCATGCTCATGCGCGGGTCTCCCTGCTATAGGTGCGGTAGTGCTTGCGCTCGGAGAGGACCTCAGCCACATCGGCGAGGAAGAAGAGCGAGCTGTGGTAATCAGGGTAGCGGCGCGCGATGGACTGAATTTCCTCGCACGGGACCACGCTGAGTTCGGCGGCGGAGCGGCCATAGATGATGAGGCTGAGGGACTTAAGCCCTTCCCGGCGAGGGATAAGGTTAAGCTGGCAGCGGCGGTGGTGATTGGGAACCTGCATTGATTAGTCCTTGAAGATCTTGAGTTGGGCCAGCAGGGCCTTGGTGTTCGCGGCCTTCTGGGCCTCGTCCACAGGGATGGCCTTGGCCTTGGCTGAGTCGGCTTTGGCCTTGTCAGGCTTGCCGGTTTTGACGAACAGGTCGCGCCGCCGGCGCAAGTCCTGGACGACGATTTCGACCTCGTCATCCGTCAACTCAAGCGTCGGCCGGGATAGGAGGGAATAGGCGTCAGGTTGGTCCATTGGTTGGGTCCTCCGCAGGAAGGGCAGAGACAACCTTGCGGATGTCCTGCACGGTGTCACCGCTCAGCTGCTGGTTCTTGTAGCGCTCGAGGAGCGCCAGCATCGTCCAGCGCACGAGGGTGCTGAACTTCTGGCCGGTAGCGGCGCGGATCTGGTTGGCGACTCCTTTGGGAAGTCGGACGGTGTGAGTTTCGTCAGCTAATGGGGCTGGCATCGGGGTCTTCCTCTATGTGGTGCTCGAGGCGGGTTTTGAGTAGCAGGAACTGGCGGCGGGAACGGGGGTCGGAGTAGATGTGGCAGCGCAACGAGGGATCGGCGCGCATCGTGTTGTAGAGGATGCGCTTGAAGCCATCTGGGTCGTTGGTGCTGACTTTTAGCCCAACGTCCTGCTGGTGCACAGCACACAACAGCCCGTGCGGGTCGAAATGGGGACTAGCCACCTTTGGCATTGAGTTCCTCCTCCTTAGCGTCCACCTCGGCCTCGAGGAAGGGCATGGTGCGGGCGCTGACGCGGAGGCCATTATCCACCCAGCCATCTTCTTCGCCTTCCCAGCTGGCGTCGTAGTCAGGGTGCGTGGCCCAATACTGGCCATACTCCCAAGTGACCTCCCAGCCGCGGTAGGTGTCAGGGCTGCTCATTGCTGGGTCTCCCACGGCGGGTTGCTCTCGCCGGTCGGGTGAGGGTTGGTCATCGGCTTAGTCGGCTCGGTCGTGCCGCAGAACTCGGTGCGCGGCAGGTCCGGGTTGCGGATACGGTAGCCGCTCATGTCGCGGAGGCTCACTGCTGACCTCCTTCGGTTTTGAGCATATTGTGGCCCATGGAAATGTAGACCTGGAAGGCGACAGCCACATCGAGCACGGCCATCGGCTCAAACCTGCCCTGACAATGCACGTTGGCAGCGTTCAGAGCGGCGAGCCTGATGTATTGCTCGGCGGAAAGATCTGGCATGAGGTAGACCCTAGGGAATGAGTAAACGACTGGGGGGAGGGGTTCCCTTCCTCCCCCCAGCCGACAGCAGGGCGGCGTCGCAAGACACCCTGCCGAGTTGGTTAGGCGGCGGCGGGCTCCTCGACCTCGGTGCCACCGTTCGCGGCGGGAGCCGCCGGCACGAGGTTGACCTGGAGGTTGAGACCGTCGCTGGCCTTCTTCGCCAGATCCTGAGCCTTGACGATCTTGGCGCCCTCCTTCATGAGGAACTCCTTGTTCGCCTCGAAGATCTGGTCGGTGATGGCGCTCAGATCCACGTCCTTGGCCTTCATGCCGTGCTCCTTGACCAGCTCGATCGCCTTCATCTTGGCGATCTTGCGGGCCTCGCGCTCGGTCGGGTCAGTGACTCGGGCCTCGCCCGAACCGGAGCCGCGGACGCCCGGCTCGTAGGTGAGCATATATTCGTCGACGAGCTTCTGGGCTTCGTCGGGCGAATAGGGCTCGGAGTGCGCGTCCTCGCCGTCGCCGACGACCTTGCCGTCTGCGAGCTTCTTGCGCAGGTTGTTGCTGATGTTCTCGGCCAGGACCTGGTTCATCTGCTTGGCCTCACCGTCCGTGAGGGGGTGGCCTTCGGCGTAGGGAGCCGGGACGCTGACGGAGATCTCGGCGATGGTGCGAGTGATCCGCGACGTTTCGGGAGTGATATTCAAGGGCATTACGTTTCTCCGACTTGTGGCCTGTTGGCCGGTTAAGGGGCCGGTGTCATCCGGTCCCCGCAATATGGGCGCGATGCAATACAAGGTCAAGCGTTTTCTTCATTCTCCTTGTTGTCTATGTCGATTTCCGAAGGTTCAGACGGTGCCTTGCGGATAGCTGGTGCACCGATATACCGGATCTCAGTAGGGAGTTTGAGTAGCGCAGCAACACTGATCTCAGCTGACATTCCGGGGGAGAGCCCAAGATCGGCGTAGACAACAAGTGCCTCAGCACGCGCCAACCAAGCAGTTCCCATCGCGATTGCCAATTCGCGGCTGTCGGGCAGATTGTCGTCCAGAAAACGTGGGTAGAGGAGGTGCGGGATGAATGGCGCCTCGCCCTGTAGGATCGAATGTTCGGCTGCTCGTTTGGCATAGTTGATGTGCCTGCGTAAGGTTTGGGCATCAGGTGCGCTGAAGGGCGATGCGAGGAAAACGGGCTTCATGTTAGCCTCCGAGATTGAGCCCGGCGAGGGCTGCGAGAAGTTTGGCAGTATTCGCAGATTTATCCGCTGATACCGGGGCCATTGGGCGAGGGACGACCAGTGCACGGGGGGTAGGTCCTCCGAAGCGCTGGATGACTGCGGCGGTTTTAAGGCGGGCATCAGCTTCGCACTCCCCGATGATGGAGAACAGGGTGGCGCGGTCCAGTCCGCTGAGGCCAAGGTTCACGGCGGCTGCGGTGATGGGCACCCAGTAGCGGTTGTTGGGCTGGTCGATTTGGTGCAGGGCGCGAGGGTTTAATAAGGCCTCGGCCGCGTAGATGAGTTCGTAAGAGGTAGGGATTGATGTCATGGGAACCTCGGCGAGAGGATGACGGCGGAGGTGTTAGCCCCCGCCGTCAGTATTGAGTTAGGCTACCCGCAACCTGCGGTTGCCGTCACCGACGGACCTGCGGCGCAGACCCATGCCCAGAAGGCCGAAGCCGAGCAAGAGGCTCAGCCACGTGCCGGGCTCGGGCACCGTGCCGAACGGGGTGGGAGTCCCGCCGTCCGGTCCCCTGACATCACCCAACCGGAGCTGGCGAAGATCCTGCCAGCCGCTCGTGACCGGGTTCGCGATGAACTCGATCGAGATGAACCGCTCGCCGGCTGTGCCGAAGATGCCCTGGAAGTTCTGCCCGTTGGCAGCGATGTCGACTGCAGTGCTAGCGGTTCCGCCCCCTGCCAAGAGATAGGTCAAGATGACCTGCGTGGCTTCGTTGAGCGCGTTGCCGCCGATCGGGAACAGGTTCCATGTGGCCGCACCGAAGGTGTTGCCGTTGGCAAGGCTGAACTTCAAGCTGTTCAGCAACCCGTCCTCGGCCGAGACGTCGGCCTGGCCCCCGGCATCGCCGGAGAGGTTGTCGCCGGTCGGGCTGGTGAACAACACGCCTGCGTGGGTGTTGTTGGTGAGGCCGATGATGACCGGACCGATCTCCTTGACGATGAGGACGTTCTCCTCCGTCGTTGCGCAGCCGGGGGTCTCGCAGATCTCGACCGCGGCGAAGGCGGGGGAGGCAAAGATGGTGCACGCAAGTGCTGCCCCCAATAGTGCTTTTCTCAGCATGGTGTATTTCCCTTTGCAAAGGAGTTAGTAGGCGTGACGAGGCGTAGTGTTAGCGTTCCATACGGGGCCTCCTATTGTTTGTTGATCAGGTCGTCAATGAAGCGAGCAATGTCCTGCTTATTGACCTTCAGGTCTTCGGGCGTGATGACCGGGGTTGGCTGGGAGAATTGCTCGAGGTGATGGATCTCTGCTGTGTCGGGGACTCGGAGGGTGGGTAGATCCATGCCCTCGGGGAGTCGGTTGTAGATGCAGAGGAAGCGGCCGAGGGGCGGCTGGTTAGGCTCGCAATGGGTGAAGGTCCACTGGCCGAAGTTGACGAGGTGATATTCGGGAGGGATCGTGAAGATCGCTCCGGAGTCTTTTCGGCGGCGCAGGCGAAGAAGGCGCATCTTGAGGCTTTTGGCGGCGACCTCAGTGATGTTCTCGACATAGATATAGCCAGCATGGACTGTTTTACCTAGGATGTCGAGGAGGAACGGCTGTGGCCAGTCGTAGTGAGGTTCGTGGGCGGGCATGAAAAACTCCGGCGAGAGTTAAGATCCGCGAAGCGGATCAGCTGGCGTGGTCGTTGGGGACCGGGAGGTCCTCGTCGTCGATCCCGGCTGCGCGAGTGCGCTTGGAGCCGTGATCCTCGAAGGCCTCGCGGGTCTCGTCGATGGCCTTCTGGCGGGACTCCTCGGTCGCAGTGATGCCCTCGTAGATGGCAGCCATTGCCACAGGAGGATCGACGGGCGGCGTGTAACCTGTGCCGATCGGGGCGCCGACAGCCTGCTGGTTGCGGGTGTTGATCTGGGACAGGCCGGGCTCGACCTTGGCATCCGCAGGGTATTCGTCCGCATAGGGCTCGACCTGCACCGCGCCGGATCCGTCACGAGCGATCATGACGTCCACGCCCTCGACCTGATTGGTCTTGGGAGCGTAGGGAGCGATGGGATCGGTGAGGCCGCCGGCCTCGCGTTCGTTCTTGCGCTCGACAGCGGCCTTGTCCTCGGCGCGCTGCGCAGCCTGTTCACTGGCGGCGGGCTTGGGAGCGGGATTGGGCTTTTCATCAGCCATGAGATTTCTCCAGTTGGGGCGTCCGGATGTGGCGCTGGATGATAGTAGACGAGGTTGGCGAGAGTGTCAAGGATTGGGTGGGCGAATGTGTTACATTGGACTGTGTGGAATGTAACACATTCGGATGTATCACAACCTGAAAAGCTGGGGGAGAGCGGGTTCGCGGTGCTCTCCCCCATAGGTTAGGCGTGCTGAGCGGGTCTAGGACTCAGCACATCGGGACAGGGTTACTTCTTGGGCTGCGGCGTATCGGGCAGCTCCTGACCCGGCCGCGGCTTGCCGCCGGGGACAGTGTTGTCGATCTCCGGCTGCTCGCCCGGCAGGCCCTGATCGGGGCGCCCGGTGACTTCCTGCCCGTAGTCGGGATCGACCGGCCGCTCGGCACCCGGCAGGGTATTGTCGATCTCGCCGGACTGGCCGGGAAGGGACTGGTCAGGCGTGTCGGGGGTATCGGGCAGCGTGTTGTCGATCGTCGCCGGCGGCTCCGGGAGTTCCTGATCGGGAGTGTCCGGATCGGTGGGCAGCTCCTGATCGGGCAGTTCCTCGGCCTCGCCGTTGTCGATCGCGTCGAGCAGCTTCTGGCGCAGCTCTTCCTTCTCTTCGTCGGTGAGTTCGAAGTCCTCGCCTTCCTCGTCGGTGCACTCGGTGATGTTGACCGAGTTGTCGACATTGGTGGTCTCGCTGAGATCGTTGACCTCGAACGTGATGTCCACATCGTAGATGTAGTCCTCCCCGTCCTCGTTGCGCTCGACCGGCAGAGTGGCCTTGTAACGCGTCATGAGTGTTTTTCCTTCACTAGAGCCCGGCAAGATTTCTCCCAGCTGACACGGGCTTTATGCCAGCCGAAAGCCCACGCTCGCCTGTCGGCCCCTCGTGGGTAGGGATTTGAGGCGGAGTAAACTCCGCAATGGAAGGCATGATAGCCTTGCTGGAAAGCAGTGCTACCATAAAAGGTCGATGGGTGTGACACGGCTCAGTGTATGCGCCACACCATGAGATAGGGGCCCTCACGGAGAGTTCGGAACTTCCAGCCTGCCGCGTTGTCCTTGTTGATGCCATAGATCCGGGCTCGCAGCCGCTTGACCTCCTTGTCGGTTAACTCGTATTCGCCGGCAGCGGCGCGCGGGATGGCGAGGAGCTGGTCGGTAGTGGGGAGGCCGTGGTGGACGGGGCGCCGCTGTGCGGGGCGAAGAGTGTTGAGTTTGATGGGGTCAGACAATGCCCTGATCCTTTGCTTCATACAGGTGCCAGACGTAGGGGCCGACGACGGCCGATCCTACGTGCAGCCAGTTCTCGGTGAAGGCCTCGCCGGTGGGATAGACGGCGAACGTGCGGTGCTCGTATTCAGCGGCCGTGTCCTCCTCGAGCCAGAGGACGAGGGTGTGATCGCCACATCGCTGGGGCTGACCGGCGACAAGAACGGGCTTGGCACCGATCGGGACCTGGACGGCTGTGAACTTGAGCGCGGGGAACTCGTAGCGGAAGATACGTCTCATTTGGAAGCCTCCGAGGCTAGAAGGTTGGCGAGGGCTCTGACTTCAGAGGCACCAAAGGCGTAAGGGCCCTTGCCGCGCTGAGCATAGAAGCGGTATTTGGGAGAGATTGGCTCCCAATCGGGTCCGGTGAGGTCGATGGTGATGGGGATGTGCTCAGGCATTGGACGGCACCTCCTTACGTAAGCACTCGGGCTCGTGGCCGTAACGCTGAAAGAATGTTTCCGGGTGCTCACGCAACATCTTCTCAGCGAATTGGGCGACGCCGTAGTGCTCGGCGACGCATTGCAGGAACTCTAGATCGGTTAGCTGTCGATGACAGCGGTTGGCTAGAGCAAGGGCGGTGGTTCGGAGGGAATTGACTCCGGCGTAGAAGTCGGACTCACGCAGCATTGTGCGGCACCTCGCGATGAAGGCCGCGGTCGATGGCTGACTGGACGCCGTGGACGTTGACCAGCAGACGCTCGGCGCGGGTGATGGCGACGTAGATCAGGTTGTTCTCCTGCTCCAGCTCCCAGTCGGATGTGGCCCTGTGGAAGGGCATATAGTCCGAGCGGCCAAGGATGAAGACGGTGGGCCACTCGCGGCCTTTGGATTTGTGGACGCTGGATAGGGTGACCACGCCGCGGGCTGGAATGTCGTCCGCGAAGAGGTCCGCCACCAACGCCGCGACATCAGCATAGGTGGGCTTGCGGAAGACCTCGGCCTCGATGGTCCGGTCGATGATCAGCTGCATAGCTTCGACTTCGTCCTGCAACAGATCAATGGCGGCCTCGCGCTGCTTGGCGAACAGCTTGGCGGACTCGATCTCGAAGTAGTCGTCCATCGCGCTGCGGATGTCGTGCAGGTCCATATCCTGATACATCCCGTCAGTGGCACGCTGGATGTGGTCTAGGAGCTTCTTCCCAAGATCCTTGCCCTCGATCCGGGCTCGAACTCCCCGGCGAAGGAGGCCGAGACACACGGCCACGTTGGGCTTGTTCAGGCGGCAGAGGATGGCATCGCCGGGCTGAGGGAGGGATAGGAAATCTGGGTTGCCCGGTGTGTTGTCCCAGTGGATGTTGCGGACCGCGCCCTCGTCGGCGCCGGGCCGAGCGTAGATGCCGGGCACGATGCGCTGGGCCTCGCCGATGATGGCCTCGTCGCACCGCCAGCATATGGAGAGGGGCAACGATAGGGCCCCCGCCCGGACCTGGATCTTGTGGAGCGAGTCGACGGCTGCGCCGGTGAAGCCGTAGATGGCCTGGTTGGGATCGCCGACTGCGACGATGCGGCCGCCGGGAGCCACGGTTCGGAAGGCCAGCTCGCGCCGGGTGGCGTTGATGTCCTGGGCCTCGTCGATCAGGACATTGTTGTAGGTCGGGATGGGCAGGTTCATCAACAGCGGGAGGTAGATCATATCGTCGAAGTCTACGGAGCCGGTGCGCATGTTGCTGCGCTTGAGAACGTCCTTGGCTGCATCGCAGATCGTCTCCAGCGAGGTGGACCCACTGATTTCCAGCTCAAGATCGTAATGGTCAGCGAGCAGCTTCCAAGCTTCCTTGTCCTCGATGGAAGCAAACTCCTCTCCGGTGGATGTGAGCCCGAAGCCGGCGGCTTTTGCGTAGCTGACCATGCGCCGCACGAGGTGGGAGTTGCGCAGGATGTCGTCCTCCTCGTGGAACTGCTCCTTGAGATAGTCCTTGGTGATGAAGGCGACCTTGCCGGTCAGGGTCTCGACCTTGCGGCCGCTCTTCCTGAAGGCGGACAGCCCGTGGCTGTGGACCGTGGAAGAGGTGACGTTGAGCTGCTGCTGGAAGTCGAGGGTCTTGGCGAGGCGCTGCTGGATCTCGACCGCGATGGATTTGTTGAAGGCCTGGAACGTGGTCGTGCCGCGCAGGATGCGGCAGGCTTCCAGCAGGGTGGCGGTCTTGCCGCTGCCGGCCTTGGCGTCGATGATGAGGTCGTCGTTGGACGATGCGAGGTGGGCGATGATCGCCTGTTGTTCAGGTGTAAGGTTCATATACTCCTCGTGGGGAGGCCCGGCACACAGGCGGGGCCTCCCATTATGGGTTGCGGGGATTAGTAACGGGGTTCAGGCTTGAAGTCGTCGGCTTCGTCAGGCGCCAAGCTGTCAGCCTGTGCGGCTTCGTGCAGGCCTTCTTCGCGCTCGAAGGACTCGGTGTCCCAGTTCTGGGTGGGCTTGTCCCACTCAGGGGCCTCTTCGACTTCGGCCGCGAGGCGCTCGCGCTCGGCTACGGCGGCCTCGGCGACGGGATCGACGGCGCCAGCGGGGATATCGAACGACACGGCCAGCTCGGGGTCCACGAACACGAGGTTGGCAGCGTAGGCGAGGGCCTTGCGGCATTGCGCCGGTGTGAGGGTGACCCACATCGACTGCCATTCGGTCGAGAGGTCCTTGCCTTGCACACGGATCTCGTTGTAGCGGTTGGTCTCCTCGTAGTGGTCGTGGGCGTAGCGAGCGCCGATCTCAAAGCCTGTGATGGTAATGGGCATGCTGTGTTACTCCGGCGAGAGTTGAGGTTAGTTGACGGTGAACGCGACGGGGAACGCCGGGTCGGCGTCCTCGCGGCCCGTAGCTTCGGCAGGGGTGATCCACATGAAGTCACCCAAGCTGAAGGTGGTGGTCTCAGCAGCGAGGGGGAGAGGCTTCAGAAAGGCGTTGCCTTCGCCGGTGCTGAGATACGGGGAGAGGTCCCCAAAGGTTTCGACCGCCTCGTCGTCAAGACTGCGCCAGCTATCGACAAAGGAGAGGTCTTCGAGATACTGGGGGTCGATCATGAGGACGAGGGTTCGTGACGTCAAAGTGATGGCGTGGTCGGGACAGAGCTGGAAGGTGATCCACGCCTCCTGCGGGGCTTGCGCCTCGGGAAGGGCCCGGCCGATGAAGAGGGTGTTGCCGTGGACATAGAGGCTGAGTTGGCCTTCGCCACTTGCAGGGGAGAGGACGTCCATGACCTCGTGGTCCGATCGGACGGTCTCGGGGATCGGGCCGGGATGGAACTGGGAGAGCATTTCCGCGTCCATCTGGCCATACAGCGTCGCCAACAGGGCTAGATACGTATGGAAGCTGGGGACGCCGAAGTTGCGTTCCAGCAACGCGGAAAAGGGATCGGTCTCGACGTCCAACCCAAGCACATAGCTGGAGTTGGTCGCCGGGTCTATCAGGGCGAAATTGAACATTGCAGTTATACTCCCACTAGAAGGTAAAGCATGATGGCGAAGGCTGCGATTATGGCGACCCATAGGCATCCCGACTTCGGCGGCTGAGGGTCGTTCATGGGCTTGATCCTGCCATAGATCCGGCGCCGTTCTTCCTCAATCATCGTCGTCAACCAGTTCGATCATGGCCTCATAGGCTCGGATGACGGGGTTGGCCAGCTTTGTGGCATCGGTGGCCTTGAGCAGGGTGCGGGCGTATGCGATCTGAAGGCAGAGGGCGGTGAACAGAGCCACCTCCCGGACCTCGGGTTCGGCCGCGTTGAGGACTCGGACCAAGGTCTTGCGGGCCTCTTGACACGCGTGTTCGGCGAGGTCGCGGGCGATTTGCGTCTTGCGTTCCGGGGTCACTCGTCCTCTCCTTCGTTGAGCCTACGGGCCCGCAACAACGCTTGCCCGCGCTTCAACGCGGCGAGCATTTCGAAGGGCTCGCGCTCCTCAGGCGTTAGGATGAACTCGGTCGGCTCATCGGCGTAGGGGCCGAATGGGCTGGGCGGGCAGAAGATGGGCTTACCCATTGTTGGCCTCCTCACGGATGTCGTGCCAGATGGCGTGCATGAGTTCGTTGGTGATCTTGGGCGGGACCATGATGCTGGTCAGGCAGTAGATGCCGGGGAGCGGGCCGAACCCGAACTGACCGAACATCCCTTCTTTGCGGAGATGGGCTTCGGTGACGACCTGAATGGCCTTGATCGTTGTGGCCTTCTGCATATGGGCTTCGATGTCAGCCGGGTGGTTGACAGGTAGGCCGGGCAGTTCGTAGCTGCTGATGTATTGGCCGGTGCTAGCGTTGTAAAGGTGTAGGTAGGACATGGTATGGGAACCTCGTTGGATGGTGTGGAGCCGGGACACCCGCTACAGCGCCCCGGCAGTGGTTAGGCTATTCTCCAGCAGCGGTAGCTGCCGTCGTCTTGCTTCCTGATGGTGTAGTCCCAGCCGGGATGCTTGGACTTCCACTTGGTTGCAGCGTCGCGGACTTTCGCGACCTCGGTGTGGAAATGCACGCCGAGAGCGAAGCTATCCCCTACAGCCATTGTGCCGAAAGGGTAGCGAGGCGGACGGCCCGGCCCGTGGTGGTAGGCTGGGATCGGGACGTTCTTGTCGAGGGTGATAGCCATAGCTAGGCCACCTTCGTGATGAAGACTGCCGCGTGGTATAGGGCCTGGGCATAATCGGGCCCCATGTGGTTGGCGATCTTGACCAGCCGCATCTTGTGTTCGGGGGTCAGGATGCCGTTGGGGAAGTTGCGCGGATCATAGCCTGCGTCGCACGGGTGCGGGTTCAGGTGCTCCATGATGAACTGCGCGATGATGTCCTCTTGTTCCAGCCGACGATCGTGCACGAAGTCCAGCATGGCTTCGCGGATGGGTTCCATCATGGTGCGGGTCTCGGCGTCGAAGTCGATGTGGAACTGGTCGATTTCGAGAGCTTCGGTGTCTATTTGAGCCATGTTATGTATCCTAGTGGCGCCGGATGGATCGGGGGATGGCTGGCGCTACGGCCATCTCCCGTGGCTGGGGCTATGCCCAGTTGTTGTTCATGATGTAGACGTGGCTGATGGACGGGTTTACGTTCCGGTCCCCGAAGCGATCGAGGCAGAGAACCTGCCAGTCGGTCTTGTCCATTTCCAGATCAAGGTCGCGGTCGTAGGCCTCAGGATCCAACGCCGCGAAGGGGTCGCAATCCCATGCAGCTTCATGGTCGGGTTCGGCCGGATCGGGGAATAACTTGAACATCTGCTGGCCGACTTTGAAGCGAAGGCTGCCGGTGTCGGTCAAGTGTTCGAGGATAAGGAGAAGGCCGTCATCTCCCCACTTCTGGCGGATGTCGTCAGGTGTGATGCGCTTGTCCATTGTATAGACCTCTCTATGTATGTATAACCTGCGGTAGGGGCGCGACGGGCCACAGGCACGACTCGCCCTACGCACGTAGAATAGACGAATGGCATACAATGTCAAGTGCCTGACTGAAGTTTGTTGTGGGAACCTGGGGATTGTTGCGCCGCCATGTAAGACACGTCATGCCACGTAAGACACGTTACTGGATTTGGCGATATGTAGGCCCCTTGTGTGTTACGGGGGGTCCAGCCTGATACCCCTTGTTGTCTCTCTAGGGGGGAGGGGGAGGGGGGTATATACTAAAAAAAAATAAAAAAAAAAAAAGACAGGCCCCCACCACACCAATGCTCACCCCCTTCAGGTTGTAGCACACCCCCATGTAACACATTGGACACTGTGGAATGTAACACATTGGGGGGTATTACAGGCTGGGGTAGGGGGCCTGCACGCCGTAACACGCAAGGGGGTAGGGGAGGTCCACATTCCATTAACGTGGCTTACGTGGCCTCACGCGGCTTACGTGGCAAGAAAACATATTTGAGGCTGTGAAAAAAAGTTCTGGCAGGGGCTTGACATACGGGGCCCCCTCACTATCGGCGGCGGAGGCCGCCGCAAAAAAAGCCCGGCCGAAGCCGGGCTGGGCCCTAGGGGGCTGGATGTTGGGTCCAGCCCCCGCCGGGATCACTTCGCCTTCGGGGTCAGAAGGATGGAGCCGATGTCCAACTTCGCCGCCGTCTTTTCGCGTTCGGCCTTGGCCTTGTCCGCGCGTTCCTGCAGCCCGGCCTCGATGGCCTTGTAGTTGGCCTCGATCTCGTCCTTCGTGCCGCCGACCTCGGTCGCGATCGCGAGCATGAAGTTGTCGAACGTCGCCTTGGCCTCGTCGCCCAGCTGCTCCTTGACCTTGGCCTTGATTTCGGCCTCGGTCTTCGATGCCGAAAGACCGCGGATCGTAAGGCACTCGAAGAAATAGTGCTCCTTCAGATGCCGAAGGTTCGAGTCGCCGCGTTCCCCGGCACCGCGCAGGGCCCACTGCCCGTCGTTCCATGCCGTCATGCGCTTGGCGCGCTTGGCGAGCCACGCCTCATCCGTCAGCGCCTTGCCGTCGTCGTCTTCGCCACGGCTGACATCATTCAGACCCTTGACGAAACCGTTGATGAGTCCGAAGCGAAGCACCGCATCGCTATAGGTGCCGACGGGGATCTCGTTGAAGAGCCCGGTATCCCCCAACGAGACGCGAAGCGTCTCAGGGATCTCGATGGTTATGGTCTTGTTCATAGTATTGACTCCGGGCCGATCCGGGCCCTATCGGGTCGGGGTGGGAACCGTTCCCTTCCGACTCACAAACACTAGACGAGTCGCGCGGTGCGGTCAACCCCGTATCACGTTTTTTGATGAAAAAGTTTTCCACAACTTCGTGAAAAATCTTCTTGACAAGTCGCGGGGCCCTGCCATCATCGGCGGGGGAGGGGCCCCGCCGAACCAAGCGAAGGGGGGCCTCGCGACCCCCCTTCCTCGTTCAGTAATCGCTGGCCTTGGCCTTGCCCGATCGCCGGGAGGGAACCCCGTTGATGTAGCGGTGCCAGTCATCGGGATCTTCGAACCCGAACTCGATCGACTCGACGCTGGCCTCGCCGACCTTCTGCAGGTCCTGGGTCATCTGCGACAGCCGGTCGTCGATGATCTGGCCGATGGTCTTGCCGCCCGGCTCCGACTCGATCTGTTCGACTTCAGTGGTGCGGACTACGGTTTTGAGAAAAGGCACGTTACGCTTACTCCTTGTTGTGGGTTGGGGGACTCTGACTCCCCCGTCCCGGTTACAGTGCCAACCAAAGCTGGTCGGCGGCTTCCTTGCGGGCGGCGGAACGGTTGTCGAACCTGTCCATCCGCACGCGGTGAGTGATCCCGCCCCACTCCTTGCTCGTGGTCACGTTCCACGGCTTGAGCCAGTCGGCGTCCGCGTTGTCCTGCGCGGGTTCCATGACGACCACTGTGCGGTGATCCATTCCATGGATGCTGATAGTGGCGACATTGCCATCAGCGGTCTTGAACACTTCCATCGGGTAGGTCCTTTCCTTGCTTCCGATGATTTGTAATACATCGGCTGTATCACAAAGTCACGTTCATAAGTGTATCAAATTGTCGCAGGCTCGGGGCCCACCACTCACCGGCGGGGCAGGGGCCCCCGCAACCAACCCCCGAAGGGGCTGGCGCAGGGCCTGCTTACTCCTTGTTCATGCTGGTGAGCATCGCCTCCCACTGTCCGATCTGCTCGGGTTGCGGCTGCCACTCGAGGCGCTTGATTGGGGAGCAAGGTCCCTCGCACCACACGATATACTTGTCGCGGCCGATGGGCAGCGGTATCTGAAACCAAGCCCCATCTTCACGCTCGAAGTGAAGATAGTTGTAGAGGCCTTGAACGTCTTTGCACTTGAAGCCCATGAGTTCCATTGTCTTACTCCTTGGAAGGGTGGGGTGGCCGAAGCCACCCCGAGGTTGTTAAGCGAGGCCGCAAAGGCTGCTTAGGCTTGATGCGATGTAAGCCTCGACCCAGATCCATGACTTGCGATCATGGACATAGATCAGCTCCTTGGTGCCGAACCACTGATCCTTGACGATCAGCTTGTGGGTGCCATCGCTGTATTCCAGCACTGTCCAGAAACGGCTGCGCTTGTAGTCAGCATCGAACATTCCGATGGTGCACGAGCCATCATCCGTGGCGATGCAATGAACCCAGTGTCCATTGCTGGTTGCGATGCGATCCATCGCTTGGAAGGGGAGGCGACGCATAGTATGTTACTCCATCTGCCGAAGGCATGATCGCCGACGACGACTTCGAGCTTACAGATATTCGAACGTGATACAAGCCTGAAGTTGTGGATAACTCAACGGTTCATCCCGTTTGTAGGTTCGTGTTGCGTCCGAGCCACAAGGCGTGACGCGCGGGATCAAGGTGGGTGGGATACCCCCCTACCCCCCACGAGGGGGGTGCCTGCCCATCGGGGAGGCCATCAAATAAAATTCGCGGCAGGTTTTACCCCCCTAGTGATACACGCTCCCCATCAACGCTTGCCATTTCCTCACAGCCCACCTATACTGCTCGAAAGTGGAGGTCGGAAATGCTTAATCTTGCTCCAGGTGAGACATTTCGCCACCTGCTCACGTTTTTTGAGGTGGGGAGGGATGGGCCACGCCTCGATCTCACTGACATCGTCGTCGAGGCCATTAATCTCAACGACGCGCCGTGGGTCATCCAGGTCCTCGCCACCGACCCCATCAACGGGCAGTGTCAGATCTACATACCTGACGCCGATACCCAACTCGCCGAGCCTGGGGTTGAGTATGCCTTCCAGCTGCGCATGACCTTTCCCAGCGGGGATAAGAGGTTTATACCTCCGGTCGTCATTGCGCTCGGCCCGGAGTATGTCGGATGAAGGTCGAGTTTGAAAACCTCTCGCCCGTGGTGCAGATCGAGGCGCCGGAACAGCACCTCATCATCACCAACATGGTGCCGGCAGGAGAAGGAGCATCGGGTGTCCCTGGACCGCAAGGCGAGCAAGGCCCTCAAGGCGTCCCGGGCCCGCTCGGTCCTCAAGGGGAAGTTGGTCCGGCAGGACCTGCGGGCGAGCAAGGCATACCTGGAGTCAGTGACATCCCAGGTCCGGAAGGTCCTCCAGGCCCACAGGGGGAGCAAGGCCCTCAAGGTATTCAGGGAACCCAAGGCATCCAAGGCGTAAAGGGTGATAAGGGTGATCAGGGCGATCCCGGCATTCAGGGCAACCAAGGCATACAGGGCAATCAAGGTGTGCAGGGTCCGGTCGGGCCGGAGGGTCCTGTAGGCCCCAAGGGCGACAAGGGTGATCAAGGCATCCAGGGGCCGATTGGGCCAGCCGGCAGCCTGAGTGCTCCCATTGCGCCCATGACCTACCTGAGCAATATTACCGCGGGTGCAGCGGTGCCTGTCGCCAACCCTATTAACTTTGGCATCCTCGACGCCGCCAATCTCTGGACCGGGACCAACAGCTTCCTGAACTCCGTCCAGATCTACGGCGCCACCCCCAGCCTCGTCCTGCGCAACGCCGCCAACAGCGCAACCGTTGGAATGCTGCAAGCCACCGGCGCAACCATGCAGCTGGTCAATAACGTCGCCGATCAGGGGATGGGGTTCCAGGTCCTCGGCACCGGCAAGTTCAGCTTCAACAAGACTGTGAACGTTACAGGCGATGTGATCGCCGAGGGCGTGCTGCGGACCCGTGCCACTCCCAACGCCATTGTCGAGTGGTATAACGGTGCAGGCACTACCCGCCTCGGCTACGCTTACCACAGCGGTGCTGGGTTCAATCTCGCAAATGAGATCGACGGCAACAACATCTACGCCACCAAGGTCGGCGCTCACGTATTCGTGGACAGCATTACCGAGCGATTTCGGATCGCGCCGGGGCTTTCCTCTACCCTAGGCGACCTCTCCGTCGGCATCGCCACCGCCCTCCAGCCCGCCGCCAACCGTGGCAACCTCAGCCTCAACGGCGCCACCGACGCGGTGATTTCCTTCGGTAACGCGGGCGCCACCGCAGGCTACATCCACGCCGCCGCCGACTCACTGAACTTCAACGCGCAGGGTCCGCGCTTCATGACCTTCAACCTCGGCGGTGAGCGGATGAGGATCACCGCCGCTGGCAATGTCGGCATTGGCACGAATGCTCCCGGGCAGAAATTAACTGTTGTTAGCGATGATGCTGTATACCAAGCGATATTTAGAGGGGCTACCTGTGGCTTTGGTATCTATTCTGACGCGCCCAATGGTGTAGTTCTCAACGCCATGAACGCGGCTATGGCTACTTACAAGCCGCTTATAGTTGCTGCTGAAACGATCAAAATGAACTCGAGCAGCGTTGCCAACGCGCTGTATATTTCCAATGTTGGTCATGTAGGCATCGGCACTGCCACCCCGCAGCGCGACACTGCAACGGTTGGCGGAAATAGTGCCGTCTTTCAGGTCATTGGCGAACTCTGCCTCCCTTATGGCGTGACGGGTTATGAGCCCTTCCGCATCGGCATCTTCCCCAATCCCAACTACATCCAGGGCACGCCATCCGTCGGCGCTGCGATTGGTATGACCATCAGCGGCTGGAACACCGGCCAGATTGGCGGCGGAACCGTCTTTCAGTCTGGTGGCGACGCCGGCGCTGGTGGGTTTGAACTCCAGGCGCGTTCGGGAGGCAGCGGCATTGTCAACCGCCTGGCGCAGTTCTCCCCAGGCTACGACATCTTCTACATAGCTAACGCCGAGAAGATGCGGCTCGATGGTAACGGCTACCTGGCTCTTGGCACAGCCGGTCCAAGCTATCTAATGGATGTGAGGCACGTAACTGATCCCGCAATCCGAGTCTATAACAGCACCACCGGCACCAGCTTAATCTCGATGGCAGCCGCTGGTAGCGGTCAGGTGGGCACCACTTCTGCTCACCCCTTCTATTTTCTTTATGGAGGCTCTGCTGTATGTGTTTTACTGGGTGACGGCTTCTACCCGAACACTAATGGCACCGCGAACCTCGGCGGATCGGGCAACAAGTGGGGGACTGTTTACGCAGCCACCGGCACGATCAACACCTCCGATGCGCGGCTGAAAACCCCGCTAGCGGCGCTTACTCCAGCCGAGCTTGCTGCGGCCAAAACCATCGCGCAGGGCGTGGGATCCTATCGCTGGCTCGATACGGAAAAGATGGGAGACAGGCTGCACATCGGCGTGACCGCGCAGGACGTGATCGCGGCGATGGAAGCGCAAGGGCTGGATGCCCTCTCCTACGGCCTCGTCCGCTACGACGAGTGGGACGCCATCGAGGGTCAAGAGGGGCAGGAAGAGGTTATGGCTGTCCTTGATGATGTCGAGGGTCTGCGCGAGGTGGTTGACGAGGCTGTGCCTTTTGCAGCCAGCATCCAAGGCCGCGAAGCGGGCAACGAGTATAGCGTTGCCTACGCCGAGCTATCTATGTTCATCGCCGCTGCACAAGAGCAGAGGCTTGCTGCGCTGGAGGCGCTACTGCCATGAACAACCGTAACTACACCCTGATCATCCTCGCCGTAGCGGTGCTGATCCTGATCCTGCTCTACACCGGGAACATTGCTCTGTGAAGGTGCCAGCCCCCTTCAAGAACCTCAGGGTGAAGCCCTTCCATCGAGGCCGAAACTACAGCCTTGGCCTTGACTACCCCGTTGTCTATGGCAACCTGGAAGATGCCGGCTGCTGGGCAACGTGGAACCGGCACACAGGAAGGGTAATTGAGATCTTCCCTCATACCCCCAATGTCCACGGCTGGAGCAACGCGCAGCACTTAGCCTCGCTGGCGGCGCAAGCTGCTGCAGGCTCTTCGGACTTCAACCCCTTCGAGCTGGATAGTGTCCCATGAACATACCGTTTGCCATGCCTGACATCGACCCGAAGGCACATCAGATCATAACCTGCACCATCGAGGGGATCCTCGAGGAAGACGATGTTCGGGCGCTCCTCATGCAGCGCTCGGACGCGGGGGAGGACGCGACCCCCTCCCCCGCAGCCCCAGAACCGGAGAACCCACGTGACCTCAAGCGGATCAAGGAAAAGCATCACAGCGTTGCCCGCCTTATCGCGGGTGGCCTGCCGCAGCGTATGGTCGCGTCCCTCAGTGGCTATAACGAACAATACCTCAGCGTCCTACTTAACAACCCTAGCATGGTTGAACTGGTTTCGCTATACCGGATACAGTATGGAAAAAGTGCGGAGATTATCACGGAAAGGCTGCGGACCGTCGGCACTCAAGCCCTTGAGCGTTTGGAAGAACGCATCCCTAGCATGGGCGACAACGAGCTTATCCAGACGGCGAAGCTTGGGCTGGATCGTGCTGGACACGGCCCGACGACGACGCAGCATTCGATCACTGAGAGCCACCTGTTCGACCATGCGGACCTTGCAAGAATGAATGCTGAGGCCCGCAAGGGCAGCGCCAGCTATATCGTGGATGTCGAGGAGGTCCGCAAGGCCCTTCCATCCCCTCAACCGGGCACTGATGATGAGGAGGAGCCCACACCATGAAGGCTACGGAGCCTTGGTATCTCCTAGACAAGGTCAACCTTGGAGCAAGCGTCAAAGCGACTACTGGTGGGAATAACGATGCTATTCGGCGTGGTAACTTATACCATGCTGCATTCTATCGCGCTCTGCGTCTCGAATGGCTACTCAATCACGGAGGTGATGAGGAGCCTTGGGAGTTGCTTATCGAGCCGTGGTATAGAACGCGCAGGTGGAAGTTAAGAAGCCCTGATGCGGTGCTGATTAACCGCGTCAGCGACTGCGCCATCATCCTCGAAGTAAAAATGAACTGGGCCAATGGGCGCGACACGAAACTCCTGGGCGAATATCTGCCCCTTGTGCAGGAGGCCCACAAGCTTTCCACAGTGTTCCCTTGTATGGTGGTTGGGAACCTGCGGGGATACCCCCATAAGCCTTTATTGTCCATGGCTCAGATTTTCAGCGCCCAAAGTTGGCGACCCGGCCAGCCCACACCCGCCCTCTTGCACCTGAAGAAGGTCACATGAACGAGCAGCAGAAAAGGCAAGAATACCTCACGGAGGCGGTGAAACACTCCGCCTACGATCCCAGCTACTTCCTGCGCTTCTTCCTGCGGAAGTGGTTCCCCACTCCATTCGCCCCGATCCACATGGGCCTGATCGCCCTCCTAACCCGCAAAGTTGAGTGGTTGAATGACTACCCAGAATGCCATGACTTCCTGCTGTCGGAGTTTCGATACCTGGCAGATCCTTCGGATACTGATCCTAACGCCCTACTCCTCCCAGTCTTTCGTAAGAACGAGGAAGGCAAGATCGTCATGGTCTGCGGGGACAACAATAACTGGATTATCCCGCGCGGCTTTAGCAAAACCACGCTCGTTCTCGGTTGCAAGACCTACGACCTCTGCACGGACGGGACCATTTTCGGAGTATACATAAGTGCATCGGCTGAACATGCTGAAATGCAGCTGGGGAATATCAAGGTCGAGCTGGAAGAAAATTCGTTGCTGCGAGAGGCGTATGGCAATCTTGTTCCCATCAGGTCTGACTCCGAGCGCTGGACTAACCGTGAGATTCAGCTTCTTAACGGGGCTATCCTCATTGCACGGGGGAGAGGGGGCCAGGTCCGTGGCCTTAACTTCAGAGCACGCCGTCCTAATCGGGTGGTCCTGGACGATGTTGAAGACGAGGATAGCATCGCGACCGCGGAACTGAGGATGAAGACGGAACGCTGGTTCTATGGATCGGTGGCGCCGGCAGGTAATCTCATGGACGGGGCTGCGGAGGATGAGTTCGCGCAGCTGCCCATGCAGATCACGAACCTCGGGACGCTGTTGGGGCCGGAATGCCTGATGATAAAGGTCAGCCGCGACCCCGCCTTTAACACGGCGCGCTTCGGTGCGAAGCTGGCGGACGGCAAGATGCTGTGGGAATACAAGATGTCGGCGCCCACCTACGACAAGCTGCGCCGCCGCTACCAGGCCCTCGGGAAGCTTGCCGAGTTCACACGCGAATATGACTCCATGATAAGGGTTGACGATGACAGCATTTTCCCCACAATCTTCATTTACCAGCCAACCCCTCTCACGGACCTCGTGCACCGTGCTATTGCCCTTGACCCTGCAATCAGTGACAAGCCTGGGCGAGACCACGCAGCCATGGTTGTGGCGGGCAGACGCCTCACGGACGGGGCGCTGTGGTTCTTGGACGAGTGGGGAGGGTTGGGCAAGACCCCTCGGGAAAAGATCGACGCCTTCTTCGAGTATCACGAACGCTGGCGGACTACACATCACGGTATTGAGTCTATTGCCTATCAGGCCAGCCTCATCTTCCTCATGCGCGAGGAGATGGCGCGGCGGCAGTATTTCTTTCCGATCACTCCAATCGTTCACGGCTCGGCAGATCGCAAGGACACGAGGATTGTTGGTGTTCTCTCACCTCGATACAAGAATGGCTATATACGGCACCTCCGGCATTTGAGCGGGTTGGAGGGGAACCTTGCAGACTGGCCCAATGGGAAGAAGGATTACGCTGACGCTGCGGCGATGGCTTTGACGTTGCTGGGGGAGACGCAGATCTTGGCTGCAGATCCTGATTTTCTGGTGGCACCTGAGTATGAGGCACTACCGGACGTTGTTCCGCCTATATACACGACTGAGGGACGGTATATACTGTCCGGCACTAGCAAGCAATCCTTCAAGCAGAGGTATGGATAGATGGCGACCTCACCGTTCGATGTGTTAGGCCCAGCTGCCGGCGCACCCATGCCCCCTGCGTTGGGGATGGCGCCGCCAGCCGATATGTTCTCCGGCGGCGATCCCGGTGCGCTTGCACCCCCTGCGATGCCTGACAGCGGCTCGCCGGCGATGATGGACCCCAGCAACCCGATGCGCTCCGTGCTGCAAAACGCGGTGCTTGCCGAGCCTCCCCCCAAGCCCGCGATCGAGAAGCTGCGGCCCGGCAGCGAACTGCACA
>Ga0209593_10000091_pt1 | contig 46109 bp, 66 predicted proteins | sample PPLLaktember2015_3_FD_187260 | JGI IMG/M metagenome (GOLD analysis project Ga0209593, IMG submission 187260) | Freshwater sediment microbial communities from Prairie Pothole Lake near Jamestown, North Dakota, USA - PPLs Lake P7 Core (6) Depth... | ecosystem: Environmental > Aquatic > Freshwater...
CTTGCTCATGCACTTTGCGGCCGCAACTTGCGGCAGCAGCACGAGCATCGCGGCGAGGAGCAGGCGCATCACTCATCGACCTTCTCGACCAGCGGCGCGGTCGGCGGCACGAACGCCTGCAGCGTTGCCAACTGCATCTTGAACAGCGCCTCGTAAGCGGCGCGGTGGGCGATCGCCTCGTCGCGGATCGCCGTCATCTTCTCCACGCGGCTTTCCATCTCGTTGACCAGCGACTGCAGCGCTTGCTCGCGCACATCTTTTTCGGTGATCAACAGATTGAGCCGGTTCACCTCCTTGATCGCTTGGTCACGATCGTTGGCGGTTTCCTGGGCGATGCGGTTGGCCTGCTGCAGGATCGCCAGCCGTCCCTCGGGTAGTTCAACGATGCCGCCAGGGTCGCCGTTGCCGTTTGCTGTCATGTCAGTAGCTCCTCTATCTCCTTGGTGTCGTCGTCATCGAGGCTTGGCAGGATGTCCCGCTTGATGGTGGCCTTGGCCTCCTCCCAGAATTCCTTCAATTGCTCGTGCGACATCGACATCGCGTTCATCGACTTGAACGCATGCACGCGGTGGCCATCCGGCAGCCGGATCATTTTGGCGCGGCCCGTGTCGATCATCAGCGCCGCGCGCATCTCATCGTTGTCGAGGTTGGCAACCTTGGCGATCTTGGTCAGCGCCATGAAGACGAAGGCGCGAAACTTATGCTCACTCTCGGTCAGCGCGAAGATCGTCAGCCGCTCGCCGATCGTCTGTGCCTTGAGGAAATCAACCGCCGCGCTGTCATCCGGCATCAGCGCGTTTTTGCCGACGCTGAACTTCATTGCGGCTCATCCTTCGGCGCAGTCTTCTTCAGGATGACAACCTTGTGCGCCTCGATGCTGCGATCGAGCCGCTCGGCCATGCCGGGGAAGGTGGCCTTCATCGCCTCGATCCGCTCGGCGTTGTCGGCGACCAGTTCATCGACGCCGTCGAGCGTTCTTTGCGCGCGCACCGCTGCGATGAAGCGCGCGCCCCACTGCTGCCACGTCTCGCCCTCAAGCAGCGGCATGTTGGTCAGGATGCCGTCAGCATCGGCCTTCTCGCTTACCTCGCCGGTTTGCGGATCGTGATCCGGTGTGATCGGTGGCGAAGGCTGCATCGGCACGGGCTTCGGCGGCTCGTGCTGCACGAGGTTCGCCTCCTCGACGGTCAAGCCGTGCATCTCCTCATCTGTCGGGCTCGAGCCCGCCTCCTCGGGGAACGCCGCGCGCAGCGCCGCAGCCTTGGCGACCTTCTGCAATTGTCCGTAGGGGCGCTTGGCCCACATCGCATTCGGCACCAAGCTGCCGCCCTGGCGGCCATAGGCCTCGGTCCAGTAGACGCGCTCGGTGAAAGCGTGGCGCTGGTCGCCGACCAAGCGATAGACGGTGATCTCGCACCATTGCGGATAGGTGACGTCGGCCTTGGTATCCTCCCAACCAGACTGTCCTTTGCGCCGACCGGCGAACGACTGCGTGATGTCAGGGCCATAGTGCGGCGGATCGAGCCCGGCCCACTCCTTCGATCGCGCTGCGGTGATCTGCGCTTCGCCGATTGAGGGCCAGATGGTTTCGATCTCACGCCGCTCGACCGATGACCACACCGGCACGATGTTGACCGGCTTCTTCATGATGTCGAGGCCGCGCGCCTTGCAGTACGTGAGCGCCAACTGGATCGAGGCTGCGCTCCTCGCGCTTGGGAAGATCACCTCGGTCAGCACGCGCCACATCGATTGCTCGATGCCGCTCGGCACCGGCAGCCGCGTATTTGTTTCCGTCATGCTCACAGCAGCCTCTCCTTCTGCGCCAGGGCGCGGTAGTCATCGGCGATTGCTTCAAAGACTGCGATCTGCGCAGACGCAAACCCGTCCGTTATTTTGCCTTCCTCGACCCAGCGCGGATAAACACGCCGCCGGACCTTTAGCTCGCGTTCGACCGCGTTGAGCTTCGTCTCGGCGTCGATCACCGCGTTCTCCTGATGGTCAGCGCGCTGGCGCGATTGCGCAGCACCTCGACGCCGGGGGCTTTCAGGCGACCGACGTCATCTGGCAGGAGCTTCTTCACCGCGCTGCTTGCAGCGGTGAAGGCATCGGCGCTGTCCTTGTGGTCGGCCCAGTTCTGCAGATGCTCAAGCATGTCCTCGCCCCAGTTAGGCCAGCGATCACGCTCGCTGACGTCGAGGCTGATGCTGCGCCAGCGTTCCTGTGGCACCACCTCCGGCAGCGGCACCGGGCGCGTCATCAGTTCGACATGCTCCTGAAACTGCGCGATCCGCTTCCACAATTCGGTTTCGTATTCGGCGTTGACCTCAACCGGGTATTCGCGCGGCTCGGCGGTGCCGTGCATGATCAGCAGCGCCCCCTTGGCCGCACCCCGGCAGCTTTTCTGCACCACGATCTGCGGCGCATAGAAATTGATGATCTTCTCGATCGTCATCCACGAGCCGCTGCACTTGGCGTCCAGCACGCAGTCATCGACGGCGCGATAGCCATCGAGCGTGGCCGAAACATCGGGGATGGTTGGATGTGCGACGAAGGTGCCGCGCTCAGTGATGGCGCGTCCGGTCTTCTCCTGATGATGGTCGAGGATCAGCGGCTCGCAGTGCGAGCCGAGCTTCATCGGCCATGTGGTTTCGGGTTCTCCTATTTCGCCGATCGCCCGCTGCCATAACTCCAGTAGATATTCGGGTTTGTCCGACATCAGCGCCGGAGCCATCGAGGCGGTGAACTTGAACTTGCGTAGCTGCTTGATCTCTTCGGACAGCATCGAGCGCTCCCTCGCGAGCGCGTGGCCCGCAAAGTTTTGCATTGATGATGTCCGCTGTGGGAGCAGCGAACGGTGATTTGATTTCCAGTGCGATCTGTTCAGCGCAGTACCGGATACCAAACGCTCATCGCACGCCGACCGCAAGCGCGGATGCTCAAAATATAATTGTTGCCAGCGAAAAATATTTTGCGGGTGGAAGAGGTGGAAAACTACCGTCAAATATTCAGCGCTGCTCAGTAGTGTTCAGCAGTGTCTCGCATTGTCGCGGTGATTTGCAAATTTGCATTTCAAATAAATTTGCGCTTAGCGTTTATTTATGCCGAAACGTAAGAAGCAACTCCAAACATTTGAAGACGTGGTGCGTGAGCTTGGTGGCAGCACCAAGGTTGCACGCATGTGCAAGTTATCACTCGCTGCTGTCAGTGCGTGGCGTAAGTACGATGCGCTGTTTCCGCCAAAGTATTACTTCGCCATGCAAGACGCGCTCGCCGAGCGCGGCTATGAAGCACCGCGCGAACTCTGGCGCTTCACCGATGCAAGGTGAACCGTGCGCCAGCTATCGCTGTTCAAAGGCAAGAGACAGCGAGGTGTGCGACCGCCGCCCGCATTAGAGCTTCGCACGCAGATCGCGCTCGCCGACACGCTGCGCGTCAGTCTCTGCCCTGGCTGGAACTGGACCCACATCGGTCACGGCGGCAAGCGCTCGATCCAGACAGCGACGATGATGAAGCGCTCCGGCCAGCAACCCGGCTGGTCCGATTTCATCCTGCTGTCGCCGCACGCGCTCGCGCATTTCCTTGAGCTTAAGCGCAAGGGCGGCGTGATCAGCGATGCGCAGCAGGCGTTCGCCAATTACTGCAACACCTACGGCTACCCGCATGCCGTGGTCTTCGGCTTCGATGATGCGATCGCCGTGCTGAAGCATTGGCGCGTGGTGCGGATCAGCGTGACCGCATGAACGATCAATACGATCTGTTCACCCACCGCGAGAACCTCAATCGCGTCTACAGCAGGATCGCGCTGCACATCCTCGCCTTCTACAACGAGCGGCGCGGACAAGCCTTCCACGCTGAAGACCTCCGGCAATACGTGCTGGAGCGCGAGCCATCGATTGCACCCGGCAGCCCCGATCGCATCCTGCGCGAGATGCGGCTCAAGGGCGTGCTGAGCTACGTGGTGATCAATCGCCGCGCCTCGCTCTATCAATTCAAGACTGCAGGGGAGGGAGCATGATCGCGCAACTCAAGCGGCTCTATCTGTTGCTGTTGTCGTTCATCATAAAGCCAGCGGCTCCTGCTGCGCTGACGATCCCGCCGCAGCCGAAGCCGCCGAAACCAAAGCGCGACGAGTACGAATGGACTAAGGACACTTACGGCGAATTTTATTTCCGCGAGGCTATCCTCGATCAGCTCGATTTCTACATGGCCTGCTTGAGCCGCATGCGCCGCGTCGACCACAGCGCGTATCAACTCTACCGGCAGACCGGCGCAAACGTATTCCCAGACAAAACGCTGATCCCGTTTGCGCATCGAGCCCCTGATCCGCTTGAGCCATGGTTCAGGCAAACACTGCCAGCATTTGGCGCGGTGTTCTGGGGCCACCTCTTGACCAAGCAGGAGCGGGAGAAAAGAAGCGATGCCATCTATCCACGCTTTGTCTATTTCCAAAAGTACGACCGCAAGAAAGCACCACCGCACATCCAGCGCGTGCCGTCTGGGACCGTGTACGAGATGACCGCCTACTGGGACAATCCTGATGACGAAGCCAAGGTTGGCTTTGGCTTTCGTTTTCCTATCTTGGTGCGCGAGGATGGCACGCTTGCGCTACTGCGCACGCGCAACTGTGAGCGCATCAGGATCAAGCACCGCAGAGGATCGCAGCGATATTCAACCATTGCCCGCCAGGAGTGGCAGCTTGGCGACCGCTTCTCGCGAGATTGGGCGGCGGAACACAAGGACGTCCGCGACGTCGAAGAGTTCATGACCGAGCTATTTGCCATCGTCGCAAACAACTTTGAGCGCGCCAACACCTCGATGATCCGCGTCAGCGCCGAGCGCGGCAGCATCGCCGCAACCTTCGGCGTCAACATCAAGCGCACACCATACTTTTTCAAGGACCGTGAGGTGCTGGTCAACGACAAGGGCAACCGAAAACGGATCTTCCACATCGTGCGCCCGCACATCCGCAAATCTGGTGCTGCGGTTCACATGCACTTTCGCGGCATGCGTGAGTTCAAATGGAATGACTACAACATCCTGATCACGGTGCCGGGCCTGCACCACGCATCGATCCCAGAATTCAATTATGCGTCGGAGCATCATGAGGCAGGCGAGCCGATCGGCAGCGACCTGATGACCTCGTCAAAGTTTGCCCGCAAGGTGCGCAACTACATTCATACCGGCAAGATGGAGCTATGAACGCCGCCGATCTCGCACATGCGCTCGGTGGTAAGCGTGCTGGCCGTCAGTGGGTAGCGCGATGCCCGGCGCATGATGACAAGACACCATCGCTGATCATCTTCGACGGCAAGGAGCAAGTTCAGGTGCGCTGCCTCGCTGGCTGCACGCCGACCGAGATCATCAAGGTGCTGGCTGCCACCGGGCGATGGGTGTGTGAAACTCAGGGGAATAACACACACCCCCAGGACGACGCCGAGGCCAAGCGCAACAGCGAGCTTGCGCTGGCGATCTGGAATGAGGGCGTTGATCCGCATGGCACCATGGCCGAGGTCTATTTGTGGGGCCGCGATCTATCGCTGCCAAACGATTGTGGGGCTTTGCGTTTCCATGCGCGGTGCCCGCGTGGTGCCGAGCGTGGGCCTGCGTTGATCGCTGCGATGTGTCCATTGCAGAGCCACGAGCCGGTGGCGATCCAGCGTGTGTTTTTTACTGCCGATCGAGCCACCAAGATCAGCGCCATGATGCTCGGACCTACTAGTGGCTGTGCGATGAAGCTCACCGGACACTATGAGACGCATAGCGAGCCGCTGATGTTTTGCCCGAGGCTATTTGTCTGCGAAGGATTGGAGACGGGGATTGCACTGATCGAGCGCGGTTATTCACCGCTATGGGCGCTCGGCAGCGCGGGCGCGATCGAGCGCTTGCCAATCCTGTTTGGTGTGGGGCAACTGATCATCTGCGCCGATCATGATCCAGTTGGACTGCGCGCCGCCAAGGTCGCCGCCGATCGCTGGAACGCGACCACGCATCAGGAAGCCATCATCATAACCCCGGAAGCCGAAGGACGCGATTACGCCGACCCACTGGAGGCTCCGCATGCCTGATGTCCTGCCGCCATTTGTGCCGCCGCCCGGCAGCAAGATTGTCGATCCAGCCAGCATCGTGGTGCCGTTCAAGGCGAAGGCGCAGGGCAACGGCCAGGGCGGCCCGGCATCGAACCAGCATTTCACAACGCAGTACGAGGGAGGAGCCGACGTCATGCCAGACTTTGATTGCTTGATTAAAGACATGTTGCCCGAGCGTGGCCTCGCATTCCTCGGTGGTCAGCACAGCATGGGCAAGACCTACGTTGCGCTTGAGCTAGCGCAGGCTGTGATCACCGGAGCCGAATTCGCCGGTCATCAGATCGAGCGCCCTGGTGGTGTGCTGTTCCTGGCTGCTGAAGGTGTCGACGTGATCCGCAAGCGCTGGACCGCAATCAAGAAGGCCAAGGTCGCGCCGATGCTTGAGCAGCTAGGCGAAACGATCGGCCCGATGCCGCTGTGGTGGACGCTCACAATGCCGAAGCTCACCGATCAGGATGCCAAGCAGCAATTCGGCATGATGATCGCCAACATCAAGCAGGAGCTTATTGATCGTGGCCATGACTGTCCGCTGTCGCTGATCGTGGTCGACACGTTGATGTCGGCATCGAGCTTCAAGGATGCCAAGGACAGCGCGCAGATGCAGCATGTGATGGACATGCTGCGCTGGATGTCGGTCGAGAGCGGAGCGCTTGTGGTGGTGGTCGACCATCTCGGCAAGGATGCCGATCGAGGCCTGCGTGATAGCTCGGTGAAGGAGCAGGCAGCGGACGCGATCATGTCGATCCTAGGTGAGCGCAGTGCGACCGGCGTGGTGACCAATACGCGGCTGGCGTTGGCCAAGCTGCGTGGCGGGCGTGCTGGGTTTGAGGTGCCGTTCAACCTGATTGAGTGCAAGCTCGGCGAGGATCGCGATGGCGATCCGATCACTGAGTTGATCGTAAAATGGGAGGGCGACCGGCACACCAAGCCAGATGGCCCCAGGAAGGCCGCCAAGCCGATGCTTGAGGCCATGACCGAGGCGCTGCTTGCTCATGGCGAGACGGTCACGCCACGCCCCGGCATGAGCCCACTGCGGGCCGTCAATGCCAAGCATGTGCGGGACGCCTTCGATCACGCCTATCCCGTGCAATTCGATACCGATGAGAAGAAGCGCAAAGCCGCCTCCCGTCAGGCCTGGAAGCGCGCCATCGATGCCTGCAAGGGACTGGTCGGCAGCCATCGCTATTCGACCGAGCGTGAACTGATGTGGCTCATTCGGGATGAGCCTCGGCCATGAGCGCTAACTCGCCAAAGGTCGGACGGAGGGCTCGGGTCAGTAAGCCTGACATGTGGTACTATGATAGGCTGCCGCCCAGCGCCCGAGCCGCGCTCGCTGATGCGAATTTTAACTGGAGCGCGGGGGCCGTCCTCAATAAGTGGAAGCGCGGCATCAGCGGATACAAGACCGGCAAAGACATCGCCGCCAGCATCCGCCAAGCCGATCGGATGGTGAAGCCGCCCTGGCGGAATTAACGATATCGGATTGCAAAATTAACGATATCGCTTAGGGAAAAATGCTGCACTGCCGTTTGTCACGCTTTCTGTCACGCTGTTTTAGGAAACAAATCGGATGCGTGACAGCGTGACAATTTGGGTTTTGTCACACGGTTGGGTGCAAGCGTTTGATTTTGCTGATGACGGTGTGAGCGTGACAAGCGTGACAAAACGGAACTTGCTGAAACTGTCACGCCCGCACAGGCAGCGTGACAGTTTTCTCTCTCTCTAAGAGAGAGAAACATGTCACGCCCTGTGTCACGCTCCGTCACAGCACTCTTCATCAACGGAGAAAACTGATGAGCGCAGGATCAGGAAACGCTGCCTGGAAAGCATCCCGAGCAATGACCAAGGCCCTGCCAGGGAACTTGAACAAGCGGCGCTGCAAGACCTGTAATCGGATGGCCATCACCGGAGCCTCGGTGTGCTGGTTTCACGGTGGTGCTATGATCATCAGGCTTCGCAGGAAAGCTCGAAAGCTCAAGCATGGACGATGGACCGCAAATATCACCGACCGTAAGCGCCACGAGGAAACGCTCGCCCAACGCCAAGCCGATGAGTGGGGCATCCCAGCCGCAGAGCATACCCCTGCGGCAGGAGATACGGGACGCCCTCCTTCGCGTAATAAGGGCCGCTGATGCGCCTCCGAGCGCTGTAGCGTCCGCGAGCCGCACCCTGATGGAATTCTGCGTCAGTGACGACGAGCGGGCCAATGCGAGCCCACCCCTGGCAGGCCTAAATCTAGAACAAATCGACGCCGAGATCGCGCGGTATGGCCAAAAGCAGCGTGAAAGCCAGTGATTGAGGGCTTATTCCTCGATCGCCGGGCAGGCCGCGATCCTCGTACCACACTCAAGTCCCCCTTGAGCCCATTGCGAGGCCTGCTCGGCACAGCGCCCCTTACTCTGCATAAGACAGCCACCTGTTCTAGAGACAGATGGTAGGCTCGGCCACGATCGTTGATATCATTAGGCTTTCGCCCCATTTCCGTTATCGAAAACCCTCGCTGGGATGCATCTGGGATGCTCCAGGCTAGTGCCCGGCTAGGGCGGAACCGCGCCAGGGCGCAGGGCAGGGGAGATATAGGGGAGATGCAGGGGAGATGCGATGCGGAACCCAGTGGCGCGATCGAGGGGTGGCGTTCGCCTCGATCCCGACCCTCCCCCTGGCAGGCCCCCCAACGCTGAGTGAAAAGAGCCGTAATACCTCCCCCACACTTTTTCCCTTTTCCCAGTTTGGGAAGGGGGAATAGTGGGGAGCGGTGTTGGGACGGGCGCTTACAGTCGCCCCTACAGTTTGAAGCACGTCGGTTCGTGCTGTCCCCTACAGTGGCCTTGGTTTTCTCTTCTCGGCATCACCGAGGACGCCTTCGATGAATGCGATGCAGGCCTCGTATGTGCCGGTGTATGTGCGATCGCCATCGAAGCGCATGATTTCGACGCGCCACTGACCGCCGCTGCGATTGACGATTGATCCGACCACGACATTGCCGCCGATTTCGCCGCGTGGGTGGAAGCTTTCGATGATGAGTTCGCCTTCGGCGTGCCACATGATTGCCTCCGGTATTTTCAGACACTCGACCTCGTGTGCGGTCAGCGCATCGTTCTTTGCTGTGATCTGGCATCCACAGACGGTGCATTTTCGCAGGACGTTTCCGATTGGCAGCATGCGGCGGATATTCATCGCATCAGCATGATGAGCGTGACCCAGATGATACCAGCTAGATTTGCTGCGCCAGCGATCATGGCGAGTGTCATGAGCCAGTTCATCGCGTCTTCCACCATTTGCTGGGGCGTCGATCGATCTTCACATCACCGGGTGGGATGATGCCTGCTTCATCGCGGCCAGCCATTGCATCGAGATGCTGCTTGACCATGGTGCGGGCTCGTTCGTTGACGACGCCGAGGCGGTCGCCGATCGATCGATAATTGAGGCCTTCCTGGCGCAGTCTCCAGGCGTGTTCGATGCGGGCGGGTGTTTGTGGGCGTGGCTTGCGGGTTGTTTTGTTCAGTGCCTTGCAGATCATCTCGATCTCATCACCGGACAGCATCTCGTATTTGCCATCCACGACATCTGCGAACTTTAGTCCGCGCGCTTTGATCTCACTGGCGAGCTTGCTCATGTGCTTTCAAGTTTCGCACGCGCCGCGCATAGCGTCGGGCATAGCGGTCGATGATTTTCTCCAGCTTTGGATTGCTGTGGTTACGGCTCAAGTCTTTCAGCAGCTTCCAATCCACTGTCACGAGGGTTTTATCGGTCATACCCGACCTCGTCATCGCCGTCGTATCCGACCTTGCGATTGATCGACTGATCGATGATCTGATCGAGGCGTTTGGTCATTGCCTCTTCCAGATTTGCTGACGGGCCGCGCTTCATCATGTGGTCAGACGGACGCGGCGTGGGCTTCGGCTTGACCTTCGGAAACTCAATCAGCGGCAGCTTCTCGGCGGTGGCCTGCTCGATGCCGTCGTTCCACATTTCGGAGACGGCCTCGACCGGCGTGGTCGCCTTTTTCTTCTTCACCGGCTTGCAACCTAGCGCCTCGGCGATGATGCCGATGCAATGTGCCCGCTCGATCTCCAGGGTCTTACTCTCGGACAATCCAACCGACACCAAATGGTGTTCCAGTCGTCCCCAGATGGTGGCGGCCATTGTCAACTGATCCATGGTGGTCCTCATGCGTCGTCATCGAGATAGTATGCGCTTGGCGTGTAGATAGCGCTCATCCAGCGTGGCTGCAGGGTTCTGCGATTAGGGAAGCGGTCCTCGATTTCGGCTTGCGACCAGGGCTTCTCGGTCAGGTGAGCCCGCTGCAGGCGCAGCGCCTCAAATCGCGACCGGGCCTTGCCGATCGGTTTGTCTTTAGCGAATGCGCCTTCCAGGCCGGTGGCGAACACGGACTGGGCCTTGGGCGCGCGCAGCTTGTATTCGGCATAGTTGTCCAGCATGTCGAGGTCGATTTCATCGCAGATGAACAATGCTTCGTCGGCGATTTGCTGTGCGTCGAACATGTCCTGCTCGTGCAACTCGGCGATCCGCGTCAGCGCGGTTTTCATCAACCCAATGATGGCCGCCGTGCGCGGGTCGGTCATGGGTCTTCTCCAGGGAGGCGCAGCCGGTAGCCGTGGTCGGCTAGTTGCTCCTCGATCTCATTGAGCGATTTTCGCCCAAAGTTTGGAAAGCAGAGCAGTTCGTTCTTGGTGAATTTGATCACATTCCCGATCGTTCTGCAGTCCTCGTTGATCAGGCAATTGCGGGTGCGGGGCGATAGTGCGAGGACGTCGATCGAGGTTTCCTCCGGCAGCTTCCGGGCGGCCTTGCTCATATCGTGGCGGATAATTTTGGCCAGCGTCTCCAGCAAGTCTGGCATTGCCATCGTGATGAACATATTGCCATCGCACGATAAGCCGTTGCCTTTCTCGCCGCCCCAGATGACGACCAGCACACCGTCGGCTTTGGTTTTCTCGCGCACCATAGCGCACACATCATCGTATTTGCCGGGACCGAATGTCATTGTTTGATCATCCTCCAGCGCTTGTTTGCCTCGCGCACGTTTTTATCCTTGGCCATCTCGCGCGCCTCGATCGGCGTTGGTTTGCGCATCTGCAGGCCTTCGGTGAACACCGACCATTTCCCGCACTTGATGCAGATCGAGACATCGCCAGCGCTGGGCTCGACGCCCTCATCGTTGACGTCGCCCGCCAGATGCACCGGCTGTCTGCAGTGCGGGCATGTTGCCCCGGTGTAGAAGATGCCGTCGTCGGTCATCACCGCCTCTTGCTGTGGCTGCGGCGCATGCTGGAGCAGATGATCTTCAACGCCGCGTCACGCGAAAGCCCGATATGCTCGTTCAGGCTGTTGGCCCATCGATCGGCCTCGACGTGGCCGGAGAACACCTTGCCGTCGATCGGCGAATAGCCGGGCTCGTCCAGCACCGCGACACCGAGCTTCCAGACCTCCAGCTTCTGGTCGATCACCGCGAGGAAGGCGTATTGCTTGCCGGAAAATTCGCCTGCGGCTTTCTGGTCGATGATCGCGGCTTCCAGGCTCATGTTGGTGATGTCGGTCATGTCAGCGTTCCGAGCTTGGCATCACCGACTGCTTCCGCTGGCGGGCGCGGTATCTCGGCTTTCAGGGGCCGCCACAGGTGCAGGCAGAAGCGGTGATTGTTGACGTATTCGGATTTCGGCGGATGCAATTGCATCACGCACTCATCCTCGTTCCAAAACTGATCCTTGACCCAGCACATCTCGTCCCAGTTGGGGTTACGGTTTTTGACTGAGACTGAGACGTGTTCAAACTGCACGATGAAATCGCCAGCGCTCGCCATGATGGTGAGCATCGCACCGCATGGCCCCGTCACCTGAAACAGGCCATAGGGGCCATACGAGCTATCGGAGCCGAGGTGGCTACCTCGCACGCGCCCGCGCTCGATTTTGTCGCTGAGCTTGCTACGCATCAATCATCCTTCTTCATCGTCACGATCGTGTAGGCAGCGTTGTGCATTTTCTCGATCAGCATCGGCACATGCGCAATGTTGACCGTCATCACCGCGAACGCCTCGCCGTCCGCGCGCTCCAGTTGGAAATGCAGCGCCGTGCATTGCGGGTCGTCGCAGACGCCGAGGGTAAAACTGTGTGCAAGCTCGACTTCGCTCATGCGTTGCCGACCGTTTGAAAATCATCACCGACGATGCCGTCGAGCGCTTGGCTGACGATCAGCTTGACCTCTTCCTCCAGCGTGCAGTTCGACAGGATTTCCAAATCGCCTTCGCGGGTGCGCAACAGCAGCACGAAGCCGATGCCTGCGCCGCTGGTGTTGAGCATCTGGTCGAGCCGCTTGGTCAGCACAGCCAGGGCGTGGTCGCGGGTGTCATTGCTCATCATCGTCGTCGTCTCCGTCGCTGTAGAGCGAACGCATGAACGCTTGGTCGCCGGTCAGGATCACCACATCACCGACTAGATAATCATTCCATCCATGGCGCAGCGGGCGACCGTCGGCCTTGAGGCTCTCGTACCATTTCTTGGTCGCCACCGGGTTCGCTGGCAATTGCTTACGCTTGCCATCCTCGTCGCAGTAGACCACGCAGGGCGCGCGCGTGTTGTTATCCAAAACTAACTGATTGAAGCCCGGCACCGCCTCCAGATATCCACCGCCGATGCCAGCTTTCAGTGTCTCCAGATCGGGCTCGCGATCGAGCGGCGTTTTCTTCAGCGTGCCATTGGTGCTGATGACGATCATGGTGCCTTGCATCATCTTCGCTTTCTGGGTTTGCGTTTGGCGATGTTGTGCGCAGCAAGCATCCGCAGCCCGGCGCGGGTCAGCTTCACCTCGTGATTTTTGCCGATCCGCAACAAGCCGTCACCGACTAATTCCATCACAGCTTGTGATGCATGCCCGCTCAGCCAATCAAGCGGACGCCCGCCATCAATCTGGCTCAACAAGCGCAGCGTGCGTTCTGGGGAAGCAGGCATTGCCATTCCCAAACCGGCAACTGTTGATCTCAGTTCACCGGGAGTTTTTATGCATCCTCTGCCAGACGCGCTGATAGCCGAGTGCGCGGCCAGCGGCTTCAAGTGTGGGGTTTTGCGGGCGCTGCGTTTTGCCGAAGAACCACGCTCGCATGCACGCCACTGACGGCCCGCCCTCCTCGGTGATTTGTTGGAGGTCTTTGTGCTTTACGCGGTGGCCAAAATGATCCTCGACCACGGTACGCAATTGATCGATCGCCGGGTCTTTGGTTTTGAAAACATACGCGCCATAGAGGCTGCCATTCCGCTTCGCCATCACACCACCTTGTAGTGGGTGCTGGAGCCCTTGCCACCGGCCTTGCGGATCACACCGCGTGCGATCGCACCTTTAAGAAAATGATTGGACGATGCGGGATTGAGCCCCTGGCCTTTGGCGATCACTCTCGCCTCCTTGCCGGTGAATGCAGCGACACCCTTGAGCCCGACGATAAACCGATCGACGTGGCTGCCGCCGCTCGCCGCCTTGATGCCGTTGCTGCTGACGACGGCATTGACCACCGGCTCAACGGTCGGTGCGCCCCTGGCGATGTTCATCAGCGCCCGCAGCGCCTCGCTCAGTTTTTTATCATCAACGAAAAATTCTACGCGGAACATACTGGTCGCCTCCCTATGATTTCGGAAAAAAATAAAACACTAAAGAAAACCTTTAGTCGACAAAAAGTTCAATTCTCATTTTGCGCATGCGGCCATGCATCACACGCTGGCGCGATTGCACAATCGTTTGGCAGCAGCGCGCAAGACGGTTTTTGCAGCATCTGCCAGCATGGTTTGCTCATAAACGATAACGGTTATATAATCGATAACGGATTTGAAATTGGAATGGGCGCATGGACATTGTGATATCGAAAAGTAATAGTAAGCGTATGGGAAGACCACCGAAACACCGCGTGCCAACAATGATCCGTCTGGATCGCTCAGCGATCGCGCGGATCGACAAAAATCTGCGCGGGCGCGAGAAGCGCGTCGACCTGATCCGCGCTGCGGTCGACCGGGAACTCGCCCGGCGCGAAAAAAGCAAATTGCGGTAAAGCCGGGTTCCGGCTATAGCTTTAGGCGCTCGTCACGCCCCCGGCAGGGCCGCGCCCGCTTCCGGCGCACAATTTTTGATCGGAAGCCATCTGGCTCCCCGTGACGACGGTTAAGCGGCCAAGCCGCTTATTTTCATTTACCGATCACCAGAAGAACAACCCGAACGCGCCGCCGCCGGGCGACCGCCTCGATGCGATGTTCATCGAGATCATCGACGCGCTGACGTCGACCCAGCGCGCTCTCGCCGAGGTGCGCCGCGACGACGGTAAGCTGGTAAGCAATCTGATCACCGCGCAGACGCTCGACCCGCGCATTGTCCAGAAGCTCAGCGACGACATCACCGCCAAGGTCGAGCCGACCAAGGCACAGGTGATGTCCAACGCGGCGCTCGCCCGCATCGAGGCGATGGCGGCATCCGGCCATGCCCGCGATGCCGAGGCTGCGGCGATCGCCACCGCGCAATTCCTGTCGGCCAGCCAGACCATCTTCAACAGGCTCGCGCCCAACGTCGAGCAGGCCAACGCCAACGCGAAGCAGGCCGAGGACGAGGCGCGCGATGCCGAGAACTGGGCGACCTATTCGCAGGCGCAGTCCGACAACGCGATCAAGGCCAAGGACGAGGCGCTGGCGTGGGCTGAATTCCTCGGCGGCCCGGTGGTCGACAACACCGTGGCGCTCGATTTCATCCAGGCGTCCAAGTTTCCCAATGGGCTGTTCTACCAGCCGGTGTCGGGTATGGGCGGCATGGGTGGCCTGTGGTCGGCCAAGTGGTGGGCGATCTACTGCCAGCAACTCGTCGGCAACATCAGCTTCTACTACCTCGGGCCATCCGACGTGGCGCTGGTGCCGGGTGGCACCAACCCCAATACCGGCGAGACAATCCCGAGCCCGCTCGCGGTCGGCTCGTTCTATTACGACACCGTGAACAACACCGTGATGGTGTGGAACGGCACCTCCTGGCAGGAGCCGGGCGTGCAAGTCGCGGTCGGCTATACGGCGAACTACCGCTACACCGCCATCGCAGGCCAAGTCGCCTTCAGCGGTCCCGATCTCAATGCCAACACGCCCGCCATCACCAACGAAGGCAGCACCGTTTATTTGAACGGCGTGCGCTTGGTGCCAACGGTCGACTACACCGTCAACGCCACCACCGACACGCTCACCTTGATCGAAGCGCCCGGCGCTGGCGCGGTGGTGCAGTGGGACTTGCTGGTGCCGCCAGACAAGATCGCCTCGGCCAAGGTCGATGCCTACAAGATCGAGACGCTGGTGCCGGATGGCACCAAGGTGGCTTTCACGTTGACCTACATCGATCCGTCGAGCGGCCCGCCTGCGATTAACGCCAACGTCGGCACCGGGGCGCAACTGCAAGTCAGCCTCGACGGCATCATTCAGGAGAGCGGCAAGGACTACACCGCCTCCGGCTCGACGCTGACCATGACGGTCGCGCCGCGCGCCGACAGCAAGCTCTGGGCGGTCTGGTATCGTCCATCGGGTGGCGCGCCATGAGCCAGAACCTTCGCGTGGCGCTGTGGGTGCCAAACGTCGATCCGGCGGCGATCGGCAATGCCGTGCTGACCTCGGGCAACCCGACTGCCAACAAGCGCATCCCGTCGATCTTCGGCGCAGGCGGCGGCGGTGGCGGCGGCGCTACTGTCGACTTCGCCACCGACGCCGAGGTGGCCGCAGGCCTGATCGAAAACGAGGCGATCAATCCGAAATCACTGCGCACCGAGATGTCGCGCGAATTCGCTATTCCCGCTGCGGATTTCAGCGGCGCGATCGCGATCACCGCATCGACCGGCGTGGCCAGCGCCAACCGCTTGGTCAAGACCAACGCGGGCGGCGTGCTGGACCCAACCCTGGTGATGCTCGACGGCGGGACATTCTGAGGAGAACGAGATGGGCATCTATCATATCAGCGAAGGTGAGATGGCAATGATCGCTGGCCCGGCCAAGGCCGATGTGGTCGGCGCAGACGAGCAGGGCGTCGTCGTTCCGCTTGAGCAGCCAACCGTCAGCGCGCTTGAGCCCGACACTGCCGTGCTTGGTAGCGCCGACATCGATCTCGTGGTCACCGGCACCGGCTTTAACGAACTAACCAAGATCGTGTTCAACGGCTTTGATGAGCCAACCAAACTGCTGTCGCCGACCGAGGTTAGTACCGGCGTCAAGCCGTCACTGTTCAGCGTGGCGGAAGCGCTGCCGGTCGGCGTGCGAACCGGCAGCCTCGTCAGCGACACGCTTGATTTCACATTCACCGATGCAGGCGCAGCGCGACGGCGGTGATGAAGAAACGCAAAGTGAAAAAGGCGGCCAAGAAGGTCAAGCGAGTGACCAAGAAGCGCGCCGCCAAACCAAGTTCATTTCGCGGGCTGATCCGCGAGATGAAGCAACGGCACACCAAGAGGAGAAAATTGATGGCCGGGAAACGCGACGACGAGGATGATGAGGACAAGCGAAGGCGCACCCAAGCGCAGCAGAAGCGCAAGCGCGAGGCAGGCGAGCCCGAGAGCGGCGAAGAGGGCGATCCTGCGCTCGACGTCGAGCTTGAAACGCCGCCGGTCAGCCCGATCCGTAATCCACAAAGCGCCCCTGGCGGCGACGTGATCGGTATCCCGCACGCCGAAGCCGAGGCGATGGAGCGCGAGGCGGCGGAAACTTCCAAGCAGGAAGAAGCCGACGCGCAGGAGAAGGCGACAGCCGAAGCCGAGAAAAACCAGAGCGAGGCTCAGAGAAAAGCAGAAGCCGAAGCCAGGAGAAAAGGCTGACGTGCCCGATCGACCGGCCTCACCGTTGGATGTCCTGCTGCCGCTCGTCACTGATTTGTCGGCGCGGCAGCAGGAGCTTGCCCAGCATTCCAACGTGAAGCGGATGCTGCTCGGTGTTTACAACGCGACCAATCGATCGCGCGAGATCGTCGCCAAATACGAAGACCCGGTGCCAGCACCGGAGGTTCAGCTACCAACGCCACCACCAAAGCCCTGAATTGAGGATGGGGAAACATGCCGAGCCAATACCGCCATAGGCGCTCGTCTAATCCAGCCAATGCATTCCCGAGCCCGCTTGAGCCGGGTGAGCTAGCCGTCAACACCGCCAACCGGCAGATCGCGCTCGGCGATGCTGCAGGCGGTAGCGTCGGCACGCCGCTGCCGTTGCTGGCAATCCGGTATTTCGACGCCCGCGCGCAGTACGTCGCCAATGACATCGTGATCCAGAACGGCATTGCTTATCGCGCCAATGGCCCAATCGCGCCGGGCGCGTTCAATGCATCGAATTGGACCGTGATGGCCGACCCGGCTGCGTTTGTGAACGTCGACGGCGACACCATGACGGGGCATCTCGTGTTGCCGACCGGCCCTGGTGCCACCAACGCCGTGCGCAAGGATTATGTCGACACCGCCGACGCCACCCTGACAACCCTGGCAGGCACCAAGGTGAACAAGGCTGGCGACACGATGACCGGCTTCCTGACGCTGCATGCTGATCCCGACGCGCCGATGAAGGCTGCGACCAAGCAATACATTGATAACAGGCCGCCGCTCATCATCAGCGATGCGCCGCCCGCAACGCCGCTCGACAGCGCGATGTGGTGGGACAGCGACACCGGCACGCTCTACGTCAGATACAACGATGGCGCTGGCGCACCGCAATGGGTGCAGGCTGTTGCCGTGCCCGCGATCGATACGTCGGCCTTTCTGGTGAAGGCTGGCGACACGATGATTGGCGACCTGACACTGAAGGGCAACCCGACAGTCGCGTTGCATGCAACACCAAAGCAGTACGTTGACGCAAAAGCCGACACGACCGCTGACGGCAAGTTCTACGCGCGCCAAGGAACGGCATGGGTTGAGGTGCCGCGCTATCAGCGCGTGCCGCTAGCGGGGCTTGGTTCAGTCGATGTGCAAGTGCCTGCGGGCGCAGTGATGGCGCGCATTTCTGGGGCGTTGTCGATGACAGCGATAGCCCCCCTTCCGTATTTGTTGCTTCAATTAAGTGTTGCAGCGGGCGTGTTCAGGACTACACCCGGCGATTATCAACTTAATGGGTTCCACTCACAGTCTGCCGCAGGCGGCGCGATTATTACCACTAGCGCGACCGGCACTATACCCGGCATGTATATTTCGCAGGCTCATGACTTTCTTGATATTCCTATCTCGTTGGAAGGGTTAATTCCATTAAGAAGGAAAAGCACAACTGCGCACTTCAATACTCAATTCCATGCCGTTGGTTACCTTAATTCCATTGGGACGTTCAATACCTTCTATCAAAACTTGCTGCTCGCTGCTGCGGCTGGATCAGCACTCAATATTCTTGCTCTTCGCTTAACATCATCACAGCCAACCATTCTCTTCGCCGCTGAAAGCTACCTCAACGTGGAGTGGATGTGATGGGCATCAACTTTCCAGCTTCACCAGCAATCAACGATCTCTATCCCACGCCTGCGGTGCCCGGCGTGCCGCAATACAAATGGGATGGCACGGCGTGGGCCGCGACGGTGCAAGACCCGCTGCAGTATGTGAAGCGATCCGGCGACACGATGGCGGGGCTGCTTAAACTATCAGGCAACCCAGTTGCTGGGCTTGATGCTGCGCCTCGACAGTACGTTGATAGCAGCAGCTTCTCGGCGGGCATGAGCAACGGCGTGATCGTTACCTCGGCAGCAGCAGGCGCTCTCACTGTTGCAGTCAAGACAGTCGCTGGCGCTGATCCGAGCGTTGCCGATCCGGTCTATTTTTATTTTCACAACAACATCGGCGGCTTCCTGCGCCTTGCGGCGACAGCACCGTTGTCGCTTGTAATAGGAGCATCCAAGCTGGTTGGCTTCACCAGCGGCACCGCCGGGCGTCTTTGGGTTACCGCACACAACAATGCTGGCACGGTTGCGCTTGGCGTTATCAAGTGTTCAGACCCGAATGGCTTTGTTTGTCCAAGCGAATGGTCGATGTATGCGACATTCGTTCCCGGCAACCAATCACGATCATTCTACACCACAACGGCTATCCCCGGTGCGTCGTGGCGGTTCATCGGTTTCTGTGATTGGGACAACCTAGTCACGGCGGGAACGTGGACCGTGCCTGATCGCACCTTCTTATTTCTCCCCGGCATGCCGAAGCCGGGCGATATAGTTCAGAAGCAGCAAATTGTATCAGCAACTCCAACATCAGTAGGCGGCACGACGTGGACGACAACTGCGCTTGTGCTGAGCATTGGACTGACGAGCAAATGCAATTTGTTGGAGTTGTTTGCATCAGGGACTGTTTCTATTTCTGGATTAACCTACGGCATGACGACGATCTTCAAGTACGCCACCTCATCGCCGATTGGGTCTTTGGCAGTTTCGTATGCAGCCGACGCGGGAACCGTCGGGACCAACTTTAATTACGCACTTGATTTCCCGAATTCAAATGCTGCGGCGAATTACACCGTTGCCCTCCAGAACAACAACAATGTGGCGTCGGTCATGTATCCGGCCACCGGCAATGCTGTCTTTGTCGCTCAAGAAATAATGGGGTGATGAGATGACACCGCATGAGGAAATGGTAGCTGCAATTGTTGGGCTTCGTCCTGGCGCTCAGTGGGCGTTGCGTGGCGACACCTACGAAGGGCTTGAGTGGTCAGACCCGGTTCAGACCAAGCCGACCGAGGCAGAGATTGATGGCTATGTCCCGCCGCCGCCTGCGCCAGCACCTGACACCGCAGTGCTGTACGAACACGAGAACCGCATCCTCGCGCTTGAGGGACAGCCGCCGCTGTCGGTTGCTGATTTCATCGCCAAACAGACGGAGCCAGCCAAGGCGCAAGCACCGCCAGCTAAGAAGAGAAGATGATCCAGTACACCGGCAAGATCGCGGGCGAGGTTGCCAAGGGATTGCAAGCCGCAGGCCCGCTCGCATTGCCGTTGGTCATCATCAATATCGTTTGCCTCGGCGTGGTGTTTTTCACGCTCTATCACATCTCGTCTGCGTCGGAGCGGCGTGATGCGCTGATCGCTGAGCTTGCCAAATCCTGTCAGCCGATCGAGAGATCGAAATGAACGCGCACTTCAAGGAGTTGATGGACGTCGCCCTGGAGCAGGCGGTGCAGCGGCATTTCTGTCAATTGTTTGAGGTGCTGATGGTCGATCCGTCAGAGCATGGGATGAAACGGTTTGAGAAGGGGCTGAACAAGCTCGCCGATACCGAGATCAAGGTCGGCGCGCTGATCCAAGAGGAGACGTGATGAGCGCCCGCCTTGCCGCATTGCTGTTGATCGGCGTGATGGTTTCAGGTTGTTGGCGTTGGGTGCCGGAAGAGGTGGCGGTTGCGCGCTGCCTCGGTGGCACTGTCAATATCGAGAAGCGCATCACCGACGTGACTGTCGCTGGGCGCACGCGCAACACCACCATCCGAACGGATGCGTGTCTCGATTAACCAAAGGAGAGACGATGCCTGATCCTATGAAAGCGGTGCTGAAGCCGAAGCCGAAGGGCCGCAAGTATGCTGCCGGGAAAACGGCCAAGCCGTTCCCGAAGCGCGGTGGCGGTGGCAAACGTGGCACCCGCAAAAAGTGAGGCGCAGCGGCGCGCGATGAAATACGCCGCCGAAGGCAAAAGCACGATCGGCATATCGCCGAAGGTCGGGAGCGAATTCGCCAAGACTGATACCGGCGACAAGCTTCCGGCGAGAAGCCTCAAGCGGAGGAAACGCAAATGATCGAAGGGCTCGTGGGATTGGTGATTTATCTTCTGGTGGTATCACTGATCGTTTGGCTGCTGATATTTCTGGTCGACTATGTGCCGGTCCCCGCGCCCTTCAATCGCGTGGCCAAGATCGTGATCATGGTGGTCGCTGTGATCATTGTGATTTATCTGCTGCTTGGCCTGCTCGGTCACGCGCCGATAGCTCGATTGAGGTAAGTGGATGGAGCGGCTCGGCGAGCTTTTCGTTCAGCCTCCTGCCGGGTTGTCACCGGAACAGTGGGCGCTGCTTAACCAGCAATGGCAAGCAAGCAGCGCCCCTACTGGTCAGCAGTGGGCAAGCACGCCGCCACCGGAAGCGCCGCCGCCGATGGAAGCGCCTGCGCCGAAGCCGAGCGGGCTTGCAGCGCTTGGTGACATCGCGCAGCGCTGGCTGATCGATCCGGCCAAGAGTGCGGTGAATGAGGTTCGCAATTCGCCGTGGCTCTATCCATCAAACGATACGCCGCCGTCGCCATTCCCCGAGGCACCGCTCGGCGATCAATTTGAGATAGCAGCGCGCCGCGTGCAGCAGGCAGCGCATCCGGCGGGCGGGCGCATCGAGGGCACGCTATCCGATCGGCCTGACGCGGGTCTGGTGGTGCCGCGTTCGCCGCTCGACATCGGGACGCTGGCGACCATGCTGCCGCTGCCGCTGCCTGCAAAGGCGGCTGCGCTGGGGCTCAGCGCAGCGCTTGAGCCTTCCGAGGCTTGGGCCGGAAAGCTTGACGCTCTCCGCGCAGGCGTGAGGGGCGTGAAGGCTGCGGTCCCGGCAGAGATGCGCGCGGGTGCGTCGGCGCTGCCGTCGACTGGAGCGAGGTTTGCGCCGGATGCCTCGGTTGCCGAGCGGCTCGCTGGGCCACAGTTTCCAAAACATGTTGGCGAAATAAATCCAAATTCAAAGGTGAACTTGGGAACTGTTTTTCGCGGTACGGAGGGCACTGCCACAACGGAAGCGGCGGCAAATCGCGCTGGATTGGGCGATCTCGGCAACGGCGTTTATGTAACGCACAATCAGGATATTGCGGGCAGCTATGGCGGCGGTCCAACTGCCAAGCTGTCAGATGGCACTCGCAAGGTCCATTCGTTTGATGCGGGTTCCTTGTATCCAGAAGAGGTGGCTTATGTCTTCGGCGGTGCGAAGGTTGGCGAGCCCGTTCAAATTGTAAGTGGAAACGGAATTCCGCTGTGGTCTGGGGAATGGTCTGGAGCAAACATTGAGAATGCTCTTAAGGACAGCGGCGTAAGGGCTGTTATCGGTACGCCGAACAGTATCGGGATCAATCAGGTCGCAATTCGCGATCCTGCTCTTTTAAAGCCTGCCTCGGCGACCGGGGCGAGATTTGCGCCGGAGGCTTCGGTCGCCGAGCAACTCTCTGATACAGCGCGCCGAAGCATTGGTGGCAACATGCCGCCGCCGGAGTTTGCGATCACCCCTGAAGACATGGCGACCTTCAATCCGCTACCGCGCGCCAAGCCTGCAGCAAGCTCGATGGACCTACCAAATCTCCGCGAGCTATCGACCGCTGACGCGATCGCGCTTGCGCGCAATCAGCCTCACCTCATCAAGTCTGGCGAGGGTGGCGAGGGCCTGTACGTCGGCGGCCCGCGCGATGTTCAGTCCAAGGCGGCGCTGAACAAAATCCGCAGCGACTTCGACAAATACATTGCCGCCGATCCGCGTGGTGGGGATTGGTATGACCGCTATCGCACTGGCATGAACGAGGTGACCGGCGGTGACGCCTTGGCGAACAAGTGGATGTCGGCGCAAGAGGGGCAATGGTCGGCGGGCGTTGATCCTGGCAGCGAGCTTCATTTTTCGCTGAAGGAAAACAACGCTGCGCTTGCTGGCATGCCGGTGAAGGCAGCGCGCCCGGCGCAGCACTTGGCGCATCTGAATGCGATCGCCGCGAAAGACCCTGGCCTGTATCAGCTTGGCGAGAAGACCGGCGAGTATGCCAGCAAGGTCAGCCCCGATCAGGCGAGGCCGCCGGGCGCAACCGGCGTCAACGATTTTCGGCATGCGCGCAATTTTCACTACACCGAGCCGAGCGGCGAGCCGCAGAAGGGCGCAGTCGGCAAGGCTGGACACAAGTTCTTGGATTACGAGACAGCGCTTGCGGTCGATCGCGCCAACCAAACGATGCTCGGCGGTCGCGATGATTGGACCGGCGAGAAGCTACAGGCTGCGCCGTGGGTCCGACAAAAAGCGCTCGACATCATGAGCCGCAACAAGGCGCTCACCTACGAGGAAGCCTTCGACCGCGCCAACAAGACCATCGCCGATTACTTTAACCGGCACACAGCTTTCGCCACCCACGAGGCGCAGCCGGGCGCTGACGTTACCGGGCACATGCCGCAGTCGGCAGCCGCAGAGCAATCGGTGAAAGATGCCTACGCCAACGATCCGCGCAGCAGTTGGGCCACGGCTCCCGGCGGGCGCGATGCAATCTATGGCGGCATGAGCATCCCCGACACGGGCGTTGCCATGCGCGTGCGTCCGACGAAGCCGATGCAAGGTTTGTACGTCAATCCAGCGGGCAAGGTTGAGACGAACCAGGGCGAGGTTGCGCGCCCTCTCGTCACGTTCGATACAGGCGGCAAGGGTGAGCCGTTCAAGACCACGACCGCGCACGACAAGGCTCTGCTCGATGTTGGTGAAGCGCTGCGTGGTTACGTCGATGCACAGAACGCCTCGGCGTGGCACAAGCCGTGGCTCGGCGGCCCGGCGAACCAAAGCACGTCGCTGTTTTTCCCACGCAGCGGCAAGGCCTCGACCGCCGAACTGTTGGCGCTGCGCACCAAGGCAGCCGAGCATGGGCTCAACGATATTGTCGACACCGGCCAGGGCATCACCGCCACCAACTTCTACGGCGGGCAGCCGGAGCCCAGCAAGGCGTTCGACAAGGCGCTGCGCAAAGGTGAGTTTGAACAATTCGGCACGCCGGTTCGCTCCAAGGTTGGTCCCGGCGATAGCGGCTACATCGATTACGTCGACAAATGGAAACAGGGCGTCGGCTCGGACGCGGCAACTAAAGAGTTGCTCACATACGTCAACAGGACGCCTGAGATCAGGGCGGCGCTCAACAACAATCCGTACCTTGGCGATCGAGCCATGGCACGGATGCAGCGTGATGAGGATTGGGCGGCGCAGTGGGGCGCGCCGCGCGAGGACATTCAGTATGCCCGCAAGCTTATCGGCGACGGCCCCGGCTGGGTCGATCGTCTGGAAGCCGCCATCGGGAAGGGGTTGCTGCCTGCGCTCGCTGGCGCAGCACTTCTGGGGGCAGGGGCGATGGGTCAGCGGCAGCAGGAGGGCCAGGATGCACAACTGTAAACGGCCCGCCAGCCATCATCCGGTAGAGGTCAAGCTCCTCTTCCTCGGTGTACGGCGGCTCATGCCACCGGCCACCTTCTTTCGCAACTCTCAAGACCATCGCAAATCTCCCAACACTAAAGAAAACCTAAAGTAGTCACTGGAGGCTCAAATGGCAAGTGAACCACCCAAATCACCGACCAAAGACGACACAACGCACCACACCTCGCCGGTCGGCAATGTGCCGCAGAAGCCGTTGACGCCGATCGCCCCGCGCAAGGTCACCGGCACGGTCAGCAAGCGCGTGGTGCCGCCGCACATCACCAAGCATCCGAACCCAGTGGGGCGGCCAAAAGCGCCGAAATACTGATGGACGGTGGCGTCGTAGATAATCGGTTTTTGCTGTTGCTGAAGCGCAAGCGGGCGATCCTGCTTGCGCGCGAGAACCTGATCGACTTTACGCGCCTGATGATGCCCGACCCCGAGAACGCCGACGACCCGGCGCTGTCGCTTTACAAGCCGCAAAAGTTTCACCGCGTCATCGGCGCGGCGCTGGAGGAGGTCGAGAAGGGAAAATTCAAGCGGCTGAAAATGTCGCTCGGCCCGCGCTTCGGCAAGACCACGCTCGCCGCCTGCATGTATCCAGCGTGGTACATCGGCAAGCATCCCGAGCGTTCGATCATCGTCGCGACCTACAACGAACACTACTCCTGGGATTTGGGCCGCAAGATACGCGACATCATTCTGACGCCGCAGTACAAGCAAGTGTTTCCCGATCTCGCGATCAAAGCAAAATCCAGCGCAGTGAACCGCGTCGAGACGACGGCGGGCGGCGTGATCTTCGCGGTTGGTCGCGGCTCAGCGATCACTGGACGCGGCGCGCATACCATCCTGCTCGATGATCCGATCAAGGATCGGAAAGAAGCCGACAGCATCCTGATCCGCGATCAGCTTTGGCAGTGGTACAACCAAGTGCTGCGCACGCGGCTGATGAACCGCAACGGCACCATCGTTGTGATCCAGACGCGCTGGACCGAAGACGACCTGATCGGGCGGCTTACCGATCCGCTCAACCCGCACTACTCGATCGAGGAAGCGCGGCTGTGGCACTCGATCGATCTGCCTGCATTGGCGCTCGATGACGATGTGCTGGGGCGCAAGCCCGGCGAGGCGTTGTGGCCGGAGCGCTTCGACGCCGAGTACCTTGAGCAGATACGCGCCTCCGATCCGCGCGGCTTCCAGGCGCTCTACCAGGGTCAGCCATCACCGCGCGAGGGCGCGTTCTTTCGGACGTCCGACCTTGTTGGCTACAACTCGATGCGCGATCTGCCGCCGAGCGAGAGCATGCGCTTCTACGCCGCGAGCGATCATGCCGTGTCGCTGCATCAGTCTGCAGACAAATCATGCCTGATGGTGGTCGGCGTCGACCAAGCTGATCACGTCTGGATCATGCCCGACGTTGTGTGGATGCGGCTCGATAGCAACGGCGCGGTCGAGGGCATGGTTTCGCTGATGGAGAAATACAAGCCGCAGTTTTGGTGGGCCGAGGCCGGGAGCATCGGCAAGAGCATCGGGCCGTTCCTGCGCAAGCGCATGATGGAGAAGCGCGTGTTCTGCGCGATCGATCCGATCGTGCCAGCCGTCGACAAGCAGCAGCGCGCGCAGTCGATCCAGGCGCGAAGCTCGATGAAGATGGTGCATTTCCCGACATGGACGCGGTGGTGGGGCGAGGCGCAGGACCAACTGCTCAAGTTTCCCAATGCGGCCAAGGATGATTTTGTCGACACGCTGTCGCTGATTGGCATGGGGCTGTCGAAGATGCGGCCACGCCAGCGCCAGCGCGAAGAAAAGCCCGAGGTGCTAGAAGGGACGTTCCGCGCCATGTGGGCGCAGACCAAGCGCCGTGAGGGTGCCGAGCGGGTCAAGAGGAGCCTAGACGGATGGCTATAATCGATGACCCCGATGCCGAGATGTCGGCGATGGAGGCCGAGGCTGGCGCGCCGACGATAGGCCCAGAGGGAGGCATGTCGCCGATCCTGTCTCAGGTGATGGGAGCCGAGCAGGAAGCAATCCCGCGCGATGAGCCTGACCCGCCGGAGCAGCGCAGGAAATTGGTCAGCGCCTGGAGCGGGCGTGTCAAAAGCGCCAAGGGGCACTGGGAAAAAGCCTTCAAGCGCATGCGCGAGGATCAGGATTTCGCGTGGGGCCTGCAGTGGAGCAAGGAGCCGAGCGACCGGCGTTACAAGGCAAACCTGACGCTCAGATTGGTGGCGCAAAAAACCGCATTTCTCTATGCGAAAAATCCGAAGGCAGTGGCGCGCCGCCGTGAGCGGATGAACGCCACGCTGTGGAATGAAACCGAAAGCCAGTTGCAGCAGATCGTGCAGACCGGCGGCATGATGGCGCAGCAGGCTGCGACCGGCGGCGGCTTGCTTGGCTCGGTGATGGGAGGCGGCGCTGCACCTCCCGGTATGAATGGCGGTATGCCTCCCGGTATGCCTCCCGGTATGCCTCCGAACGATCCATCGATGATGGGAGGCGGCGCGGTCGGTCCTGGCGGGATGCCGCCGGGCATGACGATGCAGGCTGGCATGATGGGGATGGCGCAGGCGGGCATGTCGATCGCCCAGGACGCGCTGCGCGTCAAGCAAGAGAACGAGATGCTCGACAAGCTCGGGCGCACGCTTGAGCTTCTGTATTCGTACAACGTCAGCGAACAGGTTCACCCCTTCAAGAGCATGATGAAGCTCACCGTGCGCCGTGCGATCACAACCGGCGTGGGTTACGTCAAGCTCGGCTTTGAGCGCGTGATGGAGAAGCGGCCCGACAAGGAGCGCGGCATCGCCGATGCCTCGGAGCGGCTCGCCACGCTGGAGCGATTGTCTGCTGACATGGCCGACGAGATCACCGAAACCGACAGCAAGGAAGCCGAGCAACTCAAGCTGTTGATCCAAGACCTATCGAGCCAAGTTGAATTCATGGCGCGCGAGGGTTTGACGTTTGACTATCCGCTGTCGACCAACGTGATCCCCGACACCAAGTGCTGCGAGCTTCGGCATTTCCTCGGCGCGGAATGGGTGGCCGAGGAGTTCATGCTGTCGCCGAATGACATCAAGGAAATTTACGGCGTTGATGTTGGCGACGGCCACACGAGCTACAAGCAGTGGGATGTACGAGGGCCGGACCCGGTGGCGATGTCACGGCAGATGGCGGCTGGTGCGGAATGGACCGAAGGCAGCAAGTCGGACGATCGGCAGAACGAGTATTGCTGCGTGTGGGAAATCTACTCGCGCAAGGACGGGCTCCTGTACATCGTCTGTGATGGCTACAAGGATTTCCTGCGCGAGCCTGCATCGCCTGAGACATACAACGAGCGCTTCTATCCTTGGTATCCATTGATCTTCAACGAGTGCGATCACGAGACGGAAATATTCCCGCCAAGCGACGTGAGGTTAATGCGGGATATGCAGTTGGAGTACAATCGCTGCCGCGAAGGCTTGAAGGAGCAGCGGATCGCGGCGCGACCGTTCACTGCGGTGGTGGCGGGCAGCATGGATGAAGAGGACATGCTCAAGCTGGAGGAGCGCAAGGCCAACGACGTTGTCGAGCTTGCGGCGCTGCAGCCAAATCAGGACATCAAAAATTTGATGCAGGCTTACAGTGGGCCAGGGATAGACCCTAATCTTTATGAGGTGAACCCGGTCTACGAAGACGTGCTGCGCACCACCGGCATCCAAGAAGCAAATTTGGGTGGCACCAGCGACACCACCGCGACACAGGCGCAGATCGCCGAGGGCTCGCGCATGACGTCGATGGGATCAAACATCGATGACCTCAACGATCTCTTGACGCAGCTTGCGCGAAACGGCGGGCAGATGCTGCTCGCCGAGGTCAGCAAAGCTACCGTGGAAAAGATCGTCGGACAGGGCTGCATCTGGCCCGAGCTTGCGCGCCAGGACATCGCCCAGGAGGTGCTGCTTGAGATCGAGGCGGGCAGCATGGGGCGGCCCAACGCCACGCAGGAGGTGGCGACGGCCCAGCGCATCTATCCGCTGCTGATGCAATTGCCGGGGATCAATCCTGAATTCCTCGCCAAGGATTTGCTCCGGCGCATGGACGATCGGCTCGACCTGACGCAGGCCTTCAAGTCGCAATTGCCGTCGATCGTGGCGATGAACGGGGCGATGGGTACAGCGCCCGGTGCCGGGCCGGTGCCTGGAGCCGCGCAGGGGCCGCAGGGTGCCAGCAATGGTAGCGGACCACCGGCACAGCCGCCTGGAGGCCCGCCCGACATGGCCGGGCAATTGGCGGGCGTGGCACCGCCGGGGGCGTCTGGCGCAATGGCTGGCTAGCTGATATAGCTCGGAACTTCAGGGGGAGTGCTTGAGTGTTTGAGAGGTTGGCCGAATGGCCGACGATCAGACACTCTCGTCTGCAACTGATACGACTGCAGCGCCGCCGATCGCCCCCGATCCGGTAGCGGCTCCCGATACGTCAGGCGACCAATCCGCGCCGCCGCCAAGCGCAACCCCACCAGAACCACAGGGTGATACCCGCTCCGAACTTTTGTCGGCTGTGCAGCAGGCAGTCCCTGAACTGCGCACCTCACAGGACGACAAAGACGGAAAGGGTGGCGTCTCGCCCGCGCCCGCCAAAGAAGCCGATCCTTCCGCACCTCTGCCATCACCGGACCAATTGTCCGATGACCCAACGGCGGAGGAGCTTGCTCGCTATCATCCAAGCGCCAAGGCGCGCGTTGACAAACTCATTCAACAGCGCCGCGAACTTAAGGGTGAGGTCGAGCGTCTCCGAGCTTCCGAGCCGCAAGCGCAGGCAGCCGCCAGCGTCCAGAAATATCTCGCCGACAACGACATCTCGCGCGACGATTTTCTGCTGACGTTGGAGCTTGCCTCCGCAATGCGGCGCGGAGACTTCGAGGCGTTCTACACCGGAGTGAAGCCCTACGTTCAGTTGGCCGAGGAGTATCTGGGCATCAGCTTGCCTGCCGATCTGCGTACAGCAGTGCAGCAGGGACAGATGACGACCCAGGCGGCTGCGATGTACTCGCGTGAACGCATGGACCGTGGTTTGGCGCAAAGCCGAAACATGCGGACCCAGCAAATCTACACCGAGCAGACGCAGACGACGCAGCAGCAGCAAGTCGCCGCTCACATTTACAATACCGTGAATGCTTGGGAGGCGCAGAAGCAGCGGACGGACCCGGATTTTGCGGTGAAGCAACCGCTGCTCCGAGACGTGATTGGGTCTGTGATCCACGAAAAAGGTCGACCACAGTCGGCGGAACAGGCCGTCGAGTTAGCCAACGAAGCGTATCGCCGCGCGAGCATCCACGCTCAAACGTATGCCGCACAGAGACGCGCTCCAACATCACGAGTGCCGAGCAGCACAGGCCGAACGAACGGCGCTGCGCCCGAACCGAAATCACTGCGAGAGGCAGTTGTCCAAGCAATGGATCGAGCGCGCAGCGTCTGAAACTTAAGGGCGCACGCCAATGCCTACGTTTAGCCAGCCGCTGCTGGATCACGTCGCTACTGCTGCACTCGACTACTACATGAATAAGGGCACCGCCTTTCAGCAGGCGATCGCCGAAAAACCTCTTCTTGCGATGATGGAAAGCAAGAAGAAAACCTTCCCCGGCGGCAAGGGCGACATCGTCATCGCCGTCAAGGGTGACTACGGCAACACGCCGCTCGGCACCAACGACAAACTCGTCGGCTACCAGCTTGAGGACAGCGTCCCTTACTACACGCCAGCCAACCTCAAGCAGGCGCGCTACCCGTGGAAGGAAATGCATATCGGCATCACGCTCACGCACAGTGAGTTGAAGGCCGATGGCATCTCCGTCGTTGATACCAACGGCGAAAGCACATCCGATCACAGTGATCGTGATGCCACCGTGCTGGTCGGCTTGCTCGATGACGCATTGCAGGATGTTGGCGAACGCTACGCGACCTCGCTCAACGCACTGCTCTGGGGCAACGGCACTGTCGACACCAAAGCGCTCTCCGGTTTATCGGGACTGATCACCGATACGCCGGGCACCGGCATCGTCGCCGGGATCAATCGGGCCACCGCGACTTGGTGGCGCAACCGCGCCTGGACGATAACGATGGGCACGGCTGTTGGCACGACGCCTGCGCTTGGTGCGTGGGGCGGCGGGCCGATCACATCGAACGCCGCCAACGGCGGCGCGCTGATCACCAAGCTGCAATCGGAGTACCGGCAACTCACCAAGTATGGTGCCAAGCCGAACACCGGCCTGTGCGGCAGTGATTGGCTCGGGGCTATCGAAGGCGAACTGCGCGCCAACGGTAACTACTCGATGCAGGGCTTCGCGAGCGGCAAGGACATTTCAGTCGGGGCCATTTCGTACATGGGCACCGATTTTGAATATGACCCGACGCTCGACGCGCTCGGCTACAGCAAGCGCTGCTACTGGTGGGACAACCGCGACATCTACCTCGTCGCAATGCAAGACGAGTGGCGTCACCAGCACAGCCCGTCTCGGCCACCGGACAAGTACGTCCTGTACCGAGGCATCACCTCCACCGGCCAACTCTGCGCGCGCCGCCTGAACGGCGCGGTGGTGATGGAAATCGCTTAGCTCCCGCACTGCCGAGCCTCATCGGTGGTGGGGCTCGGCTTTTTCACAAGGGCCACACATGAATATGCATTGGTGTACTTGCAGCGTGAACCTCGCTGGGCAGGGCTTCTACGTTTACGAATTCAACGCGGAGCGCCCTGTGTCATGGCCGGAGGTGCATGTCCTCTCCGCGCTGCACGGCGAAGACAACATCTATGAGATCAAGCCGGTGCGCGTCAGCGAGACATCGCCGCGCGTCGAGAAGGATCGGCTGATCGCCAAGTACGGCTACAACGTCGTTGAGCGAACATTCCCTGGCCGCGTGTTCCGCATGGAAATGCAGATGCCCGGCGAGGAGGTTGATCAAGCTCGCGTCAGCAGTGAGGGCGAGCGCATCGCCATCGGCCACGACAGCGGCGACGACGAGAAGGACGACGAGCAGGACAACAACACGCTGCCGCCGCCGGGTGCGGTGTTCAAGCCCGGCAAGCAACGGCCACCGGCAGGCTGACCGATGCCGATCGGCGTCACCATGCTGGAGTTGCGACGGATGCTCCGCGCCGAGACGGGGCAGTCTGTCAATCCAGCACAGGGCGTGCAGGCGCAGGCTGCGCAAGACGCGCAGCTTGACCGCCAGCAGCGCGAACTATGGGACGCCTACGATTGGCCGCATCTGCGCTTCTGGTTCGACAAGTCAGTGGAGAAGGGCCAAGCCGCCTTCGCCTATCCCGCCGAGATGGGCTTCGACCAGATCAACCGCGTCTACTGGGCAGCAGAGGGCGAAACCCGCTGGAACGGATTGCAGTACGGCATCCGCGCTTACAATCTTGAGGTGCCGCAGCCGGAGCCGTGGGAGCCAGCGCGCGGCACGCCGAAGCGCTGGGCCAACTTTGTCGACGTCAACCTCTCCGGCGTCACCGATCCTGCGGGCTCGTTGATGCTGCTGCCCGTTCCCGACACCAACGGCATGTTGCGGTTTGAAGGGCAAGCCCCGCTCAATCCGCTCGTCAACGATGCCGACAAGTGCGTGATCGACAGCACCGCGATCGTTTTGTTTGCTGCCGCAGAAATCCTGGCCACGCAGAAGGCCGAGGTGGCGCAGATGAAACTGCAGAAGGCGCAAAACTATCTGCGCAAATTGCTGAGCAACAACGGCGCTGAGAAGCGCGGCAACTACAACTTGGGCGGCAGCATGCGGAGCGGCGGCGGATCGCGCCCCGTGGCTTACATCGACTACATACCGTGAGGGATCGGTGCCGTATTTCGCGATCGAGAACTTCGCGGCAGGGCTCGATCTCCGGCGATCGTCGCTCACGGCACCGGCTGGCACGCTGCGCGTATTGAAGAACGCGCACATCACTCCCGGCGGCGAGATCGAGAAGCGCTACGAGTTCACCAACATCGCCACGCTGCCAGCAAACACCAGGGGGCTCGGCGAGCTTAACGATCAGGTCTACACATTCTCGCCGAATGGGCCGGGCACCTCGCCGCCCACTGGTGAGTTTGGGGTCGGTATACATGCGCTGCAAACCACCGACCTCTACAACATTCTCGACTACGACAAATTCGACAAGATGTTCTACGTGGTCGCCTCTTGCCTTAACGGGGCGAACGGTGCCGCGCATTTTTACAACGGCGCGCTTGTCAGTATTCCCGACACCAATCCGCGCGGTTATTACGTCCGCACCTACAAGAGCAAGATGTTCAGCACGCTCGGCACGGTGCTGTTCTTCTCCGCCGTAGGCGTCCCCAACGATTGGGCGGGGACCGGCGCAGGCTCGATCGATATGTCGCTGGAAGACAGCGACATGAGCAGCACGCTGGCGCTGGAGGCGTACTACGACAAGCTCGCGGTGTTCAGCGACACGGCGGTGCAGCTTTGGAACATCGATCCTGATCCGCTGCTGACCCAGTTTAATCAGACACTGCGGCAGGCTGGCACCATCGCGCCGCAGTCGGTGCTGCAGTATGGCTCCGGCGACATCCTCTATCTGGCACCTGACGGCGTGCGCTCGCTGCGCGCCCGCAACTCGAGCCTCGCGGCGTCGGTGTCTGACGTGGGCTCGCCGCTCGATCCGGTGTTTCAAAACTTATTCCGCACCCAGGGTAAGGCTTGGATGAGCGCCGCGATCGCGATCCTGCAGCCGGTGTCTGGCCGGTTCTGGATCATCCTGCAGGACCGCATCTATGTTCTATCGGCATTTCCCGGCCCGAAGGTCACCGCCTGGAGCGAATACCGGCTGCCGACCGAGCGTCCGATCGTTGCGGCGACGGTCGCCAAGCAGCGCGTGTTCGTCCGCGACGATCAGCACAACGTCTACGTCTATGGCGGCACCGATCCCACAGGCCCCGTGTTCGACAGCAGCCCTGTCGAGGTGGTGCTGCCCTTTCATGGCGGCGATCGACCCGAGACATACAAAAAGTTTCACGGCATCGATGCAGTCGCGACCGGCGAGTGGGACGTCTACGCCTCGCTCGATCCGTCGACCGAGGCCGAGGACTACCTCGGCAAGATCACCGGCCCGACGCAGCTTATCGGACGCTTCCCGATGCTCGGCTATTCCACGCATCTGTCGCTCCGGCTTCGCTCGGCGAAGCCTGGACCGCACACCATCAGCAACATCACGGTGCATTATGATCTGGCGCAGGCAAGCTAATGGTCCGCATCCACGCTGCGGACTATCGATCGCTGCACTACGTTCTCAGCAATCTGTGCGATGCCGATCGCGCCGAGCTTCTGGCGACGTGCTGGAATGCGGAGCATCTCGCCGAGGAGCTTGCCACCCGCATCATGAGCCGCAATGGCATGGCGCTGGTCGCTGCAGAAGCCAGACCGATCACCGCCTTCGGTCTGGTGCCGATGTGTCCCGGCGTGGCGGTAGCGTTTGCATTCTCAACGCCGGAGTACCCGCGCGCCGTCATTCCGGTGACGCGCTGGATACGTACTATCGGCACGACGTTCGCCATCCGCGCGGGCTATCATCGGATCGAAGCTCGCGCTCTGCAGCGCCCCTATTTCGACCGCTGGATGCGGCTGGTCGGAGCCAAGGCCGAGGCCAAGCTGGAATGCTTCGGCAAGCATGGCGAGGATTTCATTCTGTACAGGTGGCTCGCTCGTGAACATGCACAGCAACCCAGAGAAGCCCGTCGTCCAACTGCGGTTGGCAACGGTCGATGACGTCGACGCGCTGCTCGACCTGTTTGAGACGTTCTTCGCCGAGAGCGGATACCATGACGGTGGCATCGAGTTTGATCGCGAGCGCGCCAAGCACTACCTCACCCAAGCGATCAGCACGGGGCACGAGCCGCATATCATTGCGCCGCTGCCAGATGGCAGCATCGCTGGCTCGATCTCCTACGAGATCGATCATCAGTTCTCCAAGAAGCCGTTCGCCACGCTGGGCGAGGTCTACGCGCGACCGGAGTATCGGCGCAGCGGCATCGGGCGCGCGCTCATCGGCAGCGCTATGGACATGGCCAAGCACGTCGACCATGCAACGTGCCTGCACATCCCAATCACCAGCGGCCACGAGACGGTGCCGACACTGGTCAATGCGTTTCGTAGATTTGGAGCCGAACAGATCGGCATCATCATGAGAGCGAGGTTGTGATGGGTGGCAAGTCAAAAAAAGACGACAGCATGATGCGTTTTCAAATGCAGCAAGCTGAAGAGGCGCGGCAGAAGGAAGCGCAACGCAAGGAGCGCCTGGAGCAAGGCACCAACACCGTCAACCAGTTGTTCGCTGGCTTCCAGCCAGAGTTCTACGACAAGTACAAGAACGCCTCGCTGGACTATCAACTGCCGCAACTCAATCAGCAGTACAGCAAGGCGAAGGACAAGCTCACCTACGACCTTGCACGCGCTGGCACGCTGCGCTCAACCGCAGCCGCTGATGCAGCCGGAGCGCTCGGCACCGAGCGCGACATCAACGAGGCAGGCATCCGCGCGCAGGCCGATCAGGGTGCGGGCTCGCTGCGCGAGAACATCCTGGCGCAGCAAAACCAGGCTATCGCGCAACTGTACGCAACCGAAGACCCCAACGTCGCGGCGAACACCGCGACGTCGATGGTGAACCAAGCTAATCTGGCAACGCCGAACCTGACGCCGCTCGGCGCGCTGTTCACGCCGATCGCGATCGGCGGCATCGGTGCGCTGGCTGGCGCGCAGGACGCCGCCAACTATAAATCCGGCATGAACGCCAAGAGCCCGCTCGGTCAAGGCTCCGGCAAAGAATACGGGACAGGCTAAGCCATGTGCGATCCGATGATGGGATTGTCTTTGCTGGGCTCGGTCGCGAGCGCTGCGATCAATTACTCGCAGCAGCAAGCCGCCGAGAGCATGCAGAACCAAGCCAACCAAGAATGGATTAGCTACCAGCGGCAGAAATCCCAGCAAGAATGGGATCGCCAGGAGCAGATGCGGCAGATGGCCGAGAACGCCCGGCAGGCATCCGTCAACGACATGTCGCCGGAGAAGCAGCAGGAGGCACAGCAGGGCGAGGAGAAGCGCGTCGAGAAGGAGATCACGCCCGAGCGCATGAACCAGGGCGACGAAGCAATCATCGGCGACATGATGCTGAGCGGCCAGCAAGGCACCTCGTCGCAGATCATGGGCGACGTTCACGATCGCATCACCAGTGCATCACGCGATGCGCGCGCCCGCATCGCCGCGCTGTCGACCATGCAGAGCTATGGCGGCAGCCAGTTTGGTTTGCAGCCGCGCACCAAGTCAGTCTTCGCTAAGTCTGGTCAGGTGATTGGATTGTCGGGCAACGAGCGGCAGGGATCGCTCGGTGCATACCAAGCTGAGAAGGCGGTGCCGGTCGCCAAGGTGTCGTCGTCGCCGTCACCGTGGGCGGGCATCGCTAGCTCGCTTGCCGGGATCGCCGGTAAGGGCATCGGCGGCCAGATTTAGGAGAACACGATGGCTGCGCTTTGGACGGAAGACAACACGATCGGCAACGCGCTGTCGCAAGCCTTCGGCAACAGTGGTGCCCGTGGCCCAGCGATGTACAAGATGGGCGTTGAGACGCGGACGCTGCTCGATCAGCAGCAGGCCGAGGAGGATTACATCCGCGCGCAGGCAGCACGCATCAAGGCGCAGGAGCCGCCGCCCTACATGCCGCCGAGCGCCACCGGCATCCCGTGGGAGGGGCCGCCGACGCCGGAGATGCAGAAGGAGCGCAGCACGTTTGACCTCAACCGCGAGGCGGCGATCGCGACGATGAAGCTCGGCGCGCGCAACCCCGCGAACATGCCCGCCATCTACAAGGGCTCGGCAGCGGGCCAAGCGCTCAGCGACATCTCGCTCTATGGAGTGCCGTCCGATCCGCGCGAGGTGCTGAAGCAGGACGTGCAATTGCGCGGGAGCTATCCTGACGTTGCGCTGACGCCAAAGGATCAATTCACCGAGAGCAAGATCAAGGAACGCTGGGCGAACCTACAGGCCACGGCGGCGCAGCGTGAGCTAACCACCGTCGAGCAGCGCGATGCGCAAATCCTCTCCGGCCTGATCAACAAGAGCAAGACCAACGTCGGCGCGCACGGCGTCGTCACCCAGGACGAATACAATTGGTCCGCGCCGGAGCAGAACCTACTCCGCAAGGCTGGCGTGCTGCCGCCGATCGGACAGCAGGCATTGCCGGGAGCCGCACCGCAGCAGCAGCCGGGGGGCGTGGCCACACCTCAGACGCAGCCGCTGCCATCGCCGCTGCAGGCAGCGCCTGTTACCGGAGCCCCCGGCGCTATGACGGTCACGCCAGACGCGCCGCGCCCACCACCGCAGCCGGGAGAGATCATCGATGGATATCAATTCGTCAGCGGCGACTGGAGAGATCAAAACAATTGGCGTCCCGCACCACCCCAAGGAGCCGCTGCTCCCGCCGTGGCAGCGCCTGCAGCGGCAGCGGCGGCTGGCGCTGCACAGGTCGTCAGGGGGCCGAGCGGTCAAGCAATCTCGATCCAGCCGCTGCCCGGCGATCCCAAAGGCAGCACCGAGGCGCAAGCCAAGAACGCCCGAGCCGTCGATCGCGCGGAGGGAATACGTCAGGCGCTTGAAACGACGGTTGGCTTGCAGCGCGATGCGAAGGGAATACCGATCGGCTTCACCAACAAGTACATCCCCGGTCGCATGGCGGCGACGGTGTCGCGCACCATGGGCGACACCGAGATAGGCCGGGACGTCGCGAACTATCTCGATGAGCAAGGGAGGCCTCCCGGCACATCGAAGATGCAGGAGTATGCCATCCTCACCGATCAATGGATCGAAGAGGTGGTGCGCTTGGTGTCGGGCGCGACCGTGCTGCCCGCCGAGCGATCGTCGTACCGCGCGATGTACATGCCGAACGCCAGCGACACCGACAAAAGCGCCATGATGAAATTTGAACTCATGCGCAATTGGGCGCTGTCAACCTCGACAGCAGCGACCCCGGCGGATGCTATCGCGCAGATGCGCGCAGCAGTCAGCGGCAACCCGACGCTGAAGGCGCAGATCGATGCGATGGAAGCGAAGGCCAAGGCAGCGGGCACGCTCAATAAACGATACGACCAGATAGGACAGTGATGGCGAACCCCTGGGAGCGAACCTACGCTGAGCCGAGCGCCGCGCCTGGACCGTGGGCGAGAAGCTATGCCGAGCCCGCCGCTGCGCCGGTCGACCCCGCCGAGGAAGAACGCCAGCGCGTCCTGGCTCAGCAGAAAAAAGAATATGAGAGCGACACTTGGGGCAACCTCGCCAAGCGTGCGGCGACCGGCATCGTCACCGGCCCGCTCGACATGGTTGGGGGCCTGATCAATCGCGGCATCACGCCTGTCGGACAGGTGGTGAGCGCAGTGAACAAGGGCGCTGAGTGGTTGGGCTACGGCAAGGACAAGGTTCAGATGCCAGCGGTGGGGCCTGCGGTAAACGAGGCGCTCGGCATCCCCGAGATACCTTCCTATGCAGGGCTCCCGCGACAGATTGCCGAAGGCGCTATCCCGGCTGTGGTGAGCGGTGGCCTTGGTGCAGGCGCGCAAGCGTACCGCGTCGGCGCTCCGATCGTCGGCGCTGTTGCCCGCTCGATCATGCCTTCGCTCACCGCAGTCGGCGGCTCGACGGCGGGCGGCAAGATTGGCGAAGCCATCGCACCATCCATCGGAGTTAAGCCAGAGGATGCCGCGTTCTATGGTTCACTGATTGGCGGCGTTGTGCCATCTGCCGTGCGTGCCGTGAACCCAATGGTGTCGCCGACGATCGACCGCACGATGGCCAAGCCGAACGCAGCGCAGATCGCCGCCGATGCGCGCAGCCTCGGCATCGAGCCGACGCCGACCATGCTCGGCACTCCCTTTGTCGCGGCGCAGGAGCGGCAGCTATCGGGCCTGCCGGGCTCGGCTCAGCGTGTCCAGACGATGCGCGATAACCTATCGGCGCAAGTTCGCGCTGCCGGTGACGACATCGTCACGCAGCGACAAGCCTTCCCGCCGACCACGCCCGGCAACGCGCCGGTCATCCAGCTTGCCGAGCAGACCCGAGCCGCAGGCGGTGATGTCAGGGGCACGCTGCAGCAGGATTTGATGACCCGCACCGGGCCGCGCGCGCCGATGGATGCCGGAGGCATCATCACCGAGATGGTGCGCCAAGCGCAGCGCAGCGATCCGACCACGGCAGCGCCATTGATCGCGCGGGCGCGTGCGTTGAACCAGATGATCCGCGAGAACCCCGCCAACTATGATGCACAGGGCAACCTTGTCGGGACCAACATTCCGTATGAGCGCGGCAAATCCTGGCGCAGCAACCTCAGTGCAAGCGACACCAACATAAGCTCGGTGCCGTTTCATCTGCGGACCCCGGTGCGTGATGCCGCCACCGAAGCGATGCGGCAGACGGCAACGCGGAGCGGCGTGCCGCGCGAGCAGTTCGATACCGCGCAGCGGATAAGCGCTAACCAATACGGCGCTGAGCAGATCGGCCAGAGGCTTCAGCGCACGGTCGGAGAGCAGGGCGCGACGTCGTACAGGCAACTCGCACAGTGGTGGGAGCGGCTGTCTCCGCAGGAGCGCGCCCGCCTCGGCGGCGCGCAGGAGCCACAGCTTGCAGCGCTGGCACGAGTGTCACGAGAAGCAAATATCCCGACCTCGCAGACAGGCCTTACACAATCGATGGGCGGTCAGATGCAGCAGGGCGTGGGGCGCGGGATCAAGGCGGCGATCGGCAGCGGGCTCGGCGCAGCCATCGGCTCGGTGATCGGCAGCCCACTCATCGGCGGCCCGATCGGCTTCGCAATCGGAGGCGCACTCGCTGACCAAGCCTATCCGATGCTGAATGCGGCACGGTTTAGACGTCACCGCAACTCCGTCCGTCAACTGGAGCAGGGACCGCTTCCTCCAGGCACCCGATCACCGGCAGACGTTGCACGACTGCTCGCGATCCTTGAGGCCGCAGGCGTAGGAGCCCGACGATGAGCTTGCCTGATTGGTTTATCAACCGCATCAAACACCGCGAGGGCTTTCGCGACAAACCATACTGGGACCACGGTCACTACGCGATCGGCTACGGCAGCCGCGTCCAGGCGGGCGAGACATCGATCACCGAAGCCGAAGCGAACCGGCGATTGCTGACCGACCTCGCGAAGGCTCGCAACATTGTCGACGGCGTGGTGCCGCAGGATGCGCCGGAGGGCGCGCGGCTCGCGCTGACATCGCTGACGCAGAACGCTGGCGACAAGTGGGTCAACAGCGGGCTCGGCGAGCATGTGCGGAAGGGTGACTGGGCTGCCGCGAATGCGCGCCTGCAGATGTACAACAAGGCGAGCGGAGAAACGAAGCAAGGATTGATCGAACGCCGCGCTGAAGAAGGATCGTGGATGCAGGGCACCATCCCGCAGAACACGCAGCCGCAGACTGCAGCAGCGCCGCCGCGCCCACCCGCCGACATCGCGGGGATGGAAGTGCCCGGCCTGTCGATCAATCGCACCTACCAGCCTGGACAGGTCTTCGGGCGCAGCGCCACCGCGCGCGCCGAGCCGTTCACCGCGATCGTCGCGCACCACACCGGCACCAAGGATTTGAAGAGCGCGCTCAACGTCCTGAACAGTGGCGACACCGGGCGCGGTGGCCACAGCTTCGGCTATCATTTTTATATCGACAAGGACGGCACGGTGACCCAAGGCGCACCGCTTGATGCCCGCACCAATCACGTTGATAGCCCGCTCGGCAATTACCGCTCGGCGCGGCCAGACATCCGCAACAACAATGCGATGGGCATTGCCTTCGTCGGCCAGGGCGAAGACCCGACGCCAGCGCAACTCGCCGCCGCGCACCGCCTCACGGTGGCCGCGCAGCAGCGCTTCAACATCCCGACCAAGAACATCGTCGGCCACGGCGAGGTGCAGACCAATCGCGAGAGCAACGAGGGCATGCACCTCGTCCGCAAGATGCGAAGCGGCGAGCAGCCGACCCAAGTGGCGGCAGCGCCTGCGGCAGCAGCACCGGCAGCAACGCCAGCGGCATCCCTCGCACCGACCGACACGTCGGCGCAGTCGCGTGTGCCGTTCGATCCGAAGGGCTCCGGCTATGACATGGAGAGCGCCGTCGCCGCAGGCCTCAAGCCAGACGCAACAGGACATTGGCCGTCGCGTGTCCCTGACACGGGGCTGATCCTGAAGGGTGAGCGGCACCCGACCTACAATCTCACCCAGGAGGGCGAGAAGGCTGCCGGGTTAGACATCACGCCCGGCCCCGGTGGCCGCAACTATTCGGTCTTCCCCTCTCCGCAGTCGCTGCCAACGACGGTCCCGACAGGGCCACAGCCAGAGCCCGGCGACATCCAGGGTCGCATCGATCAGATGGTCACCGGCACCTACGGTCCAGACGGCGGCTCGCAGTCATCGGCAGCCGACATGCTCGCCACCGCATCGATGCCCGGCCTCGGCATCGGCGGGGCGTCATCGGCACAGCCATTCCCAGCCGCGCCAGGAGCGCCAGCCGTGGCGGCAACGCCGGTCCCGGTGGCCTCGCCCCGCTCGGCGCAAGCCAGCGCACCAGCGCGCACGCAGCGGGCAGCAGCACCGGCACGAGCAGCAGCGCCAGCGCGATCTGCCGAGCCGCTGATCCGCATGCATGGCCTGGATGGCTCGGACCAGATGGGCACGATAGGACCGGCGGCTGGAGGCCTTCCGCTGTCGCCGTTCCGAGGGGCACCGGCTTCGCGGCGGTCAACCGAGGCATCCTCGGCACGGCGTCAGGAGCCGGTGTCACCCGCAGCAGCAGCGCCCGCAGCAGCAGTGGCACCACAGCAAAGCGGAGCCGCGTCGTTTGATGAGGCGGGCTTCGCGCCCGACAACACGCTGCGCGATGCCGCGACCCTCGCGATGATGGAGCGCGGGCTCCTGCAGCCCGGCTCGGATGTCTATCGCGGCGACGTGATAGGTGGCGTCCAAGGCTATGGCGGTTTCAATCGGGTCGGCGGCGGCGAGCCCGAGGGCCAGAACCAAAACCTGTTCATGGATGGCAAGGTGCCGCCAGCCAATTGGCCGACACCGAGGATGCCGGATCGAGTGCCGGGCGAAGGCGGTCTGGTGTTCAACGCAGGCAGCGAGGCATCGCGCATGCCGCTGTCGCCGTTCGCACCACCGACTGCAGCGGACACGCAGGCTGCGGTGTTTGGACCGCCTGATGCGGAGACGTTGTCACGCATCCCGCGCGCGCCGGAGACGGTGTCGCTGCCGATGCCACGCTCTCGCGTGTCACAAGCGGGACGTTATGCCGTCGACACGCTCGGCATGCCGCTGCCTCGTCCGCGCCCTGCCGATCTCACCGGGCCGGTGCCACCGGCACCTGAGATCGCCGGGATACTTGCGCCGCAGTCAGCGCCAGCAACACCAACATCGCCTGCATCGCCTGACCTATCGTGGGCAACACAGAAGACCGGGCCAGACGCGGTCTATGCCGGAGCGTTGGAGACACCAGCGACACCGGCATGGCCCGACGCGCCGCAGCCACAGCGACCGTTTGCCGTTGGCTCGCCGTGGGGCTTCGCCAGCGCTGCCAATGCAACGTCAGGCCCGGCGAACTTTCCGTCGACGCCGAGCGCCATCCCGTTCGCACAGCCACAGCAACTTGAGTGGTGGCAGATGCCCGGCATGATGGGTGGCCTGTCACCGTTTGGGAGTTTCGGTGGGGGCTACTCCGGCGGGTTCAGCAGCGGCGGCTTTGGTGGCGGCGGCTACGGCGGCGGCGGCGGGTGGTAGGATCGCGACAGCGTCGGCTACCGCATCCCAGCAGTACAGTCGCGGAGGGTTGGGGGCTAATTTATTGACCCGCTCATAGTCGAGAATATTGTCGACCAATCTTTGCAGCGCCGCCCGCAGCCGTTCGATCTCGTCCTCCGCTTCAATGATGCCACGGGTCTTGGCATCGCACAGCCCGCATTTGAACGGACCATTATCAGGGACATCGCCCGGCACCGCGTAACCAAGTGCGCCTTTCAGTTGCCAATTCTCCAGCGTCAGCCGCTCGACCTTTCGTTCAAGCGCAGCCGTTGTCCAGTCTTGCATAGCGGCATTCTCGCCCAGCCGTTCAACGATGTCCGACATGGTATTTTTCCCATTAAAAACGGACCCCAAAAATACCCTGTCTGGGACCGCCGCAAAATTTTTCCATTTTTCCCAGTCTGGTACTAGCCCGGTACTAGCCCCTTAAGGCCCGATCGCAAAAAGGCCCATTTTGCTGGGTTTTTGAGGCATGTTGTATTATCGAGAATAATAGAATATATGTTCGACACTGTTCAGCGCTGTTCAACAGAGTTAAAGGGGAAAGCCAGAAAAGCCCCGTCGTGGTTGAGCTTTCAGCGTGTTAGTGTTGAACTTGCCTGAAGATGCCTGCAGATGCCTACACCATCGTTTTACTAGCCCAGCACTAGCCCAGGAGCCGGGCTAGTAACCGAGAAAGAAGGAGAACCCCCAATGTCTGTGTTTTCTGGCAAGCGCGTTTCCGCCAATGCCTTCGCGCTCTTTTCCACGGCTGAGTTGCAGCGCGATTTGCAGTCAGCCTCTTTGGATGCGGTGGCGCGGGCGAAGATTGAGGCCGAGATCGAGCGGCGTGCAAAGGCGGCCAAGGCGAAGGCGGTCAAGGCCTACATCGCCAAGCTCAAGCGCCAGGATGCCCGCGACGGCATCGAGTAACCCCATCAAAAAAGAGGATCACGACCATGACCACCAAGATCGAACTGAAGCCAAACATCATCACCGCGCTGCCTGCAGCGCCGCACGGCAAACGTGCCTACGCCTGGGACGCTCTCGTCCCAGGTTTTTGCGTTCGCGTCACCGACAAGGGCGCGAAGAGCTTCTGCCTCTCGGCCAAGCTGCCGGGCAAGACCAACACCGAAATCCTGACCATCGGCGCGGTCGGCAAGTTCACGCTCGCCGACGCCCGCGACGTTGCCCGCGACTGGCTGATCCAGATCAGCAAGGGCACCGATCCCCGGCAGGCCAAGATCGCCGCCGCGAAGAAGGTGGATGACGCTGGCAAGAATTGCTTTCGCGCCCGAGCCACCCAGTGGCAGGCGATAGGGCTCTCGCATGTGGGCGAGCGCAGCCTCGTCTTCATCGCGCACTCGATGACCAAGCGGTTCATTCCGGTGTGGGGCGATCGCCCGGTCGATAGCCTGACCACGCGCGAGATCGCCGACCTGATCAAGGACATCGCCAAGGATCACGGCACGGGCGCGGCCCGCATCGCGCTCAGCCACATCAAGCAGTTCTATAATTGGTTGGCGAACGACGGCACCGTGGCCTACTCGCCAGCCGAGGCGATCTCCGGCAAGCGGCTGCTCGGCGAGGCTCCCGCGCGCGATCGCGTCCTGACCGACGCCGAGCTTGCCGCTGTGTGGCACGGCGCGTGGAAGCTCGACCTCTGGCTGCCGCAAATCTATCGCCTGCTGATCCTCACCGGCTGCCGCCGCGACGAGGTATCACGGGCGCGTTGGGAGGAGATCGATCTCAAGGCCAAGGTCTGGGTGATCCCGGCGAAGCGGATGAAGGGCAAGCAGACCCATGTCATCCCGCTCACCCCGATGATGATCGAGATCATCATGACCATCCCTCGGAGCAACAGCCCGCTGCTGTTCCCGAGCCGCAACGGCACCGCCGCGAAGCTCGACAACCGCGCCAGGGCCAAGATCACCAAGGCGTGCGGCTTCAAGGATTGGGTGAACCACGATCTGCGCCGCACGATGCGGACGGGTCTGTCGCCGAAGGCGATGGGCATCCCGAAGGACATCGCCGAGCGGATGATCGCGCACTCTCAGGGCAAGCTTGACGGCATCTACAACAAGTTTGCCTACATCGATGAGAAGCGCGCGGGCTTTGAGGCGTGGTGCAATTACGTTGCCGGTGTCGCCCGGCGGCACGACGCTAATCCGGTGAAGCGGCGCGCCGCCTGACGCGGCGGCGGGTAACCTTCGGGGGCGGCGCATCTCGCGCCGCCCTTTTTGTATTCAGGAAGGCGTCGATCTCGGCCTCGTCCCACAGCACGGCATTGGTGGTGATGTTAATGCGCTTCGGAAATTTGCCGTCCTTCTCCAGCCGCGACAGGTGCTGCCGGGTGTGCGGAATGCCTTTTAGCTCTTTCAGTTCCTCGTAGCGCAGCAGCTTGCCCATCGGGCTTCTCCTTGAAATGTGAGCGCGGCGGCAGTGGAGCTACCGCCGCGCCCCTGGCTGGAGACATGCTCTCCCAAGCGATGTCCCTCAGACCGCGTTCGCCTGAAACATGGGGAGCTCCGGCTCCCCGATTATTTTCCTGGCGCGCTTCAGCGCCACGGCTCGTCCCTTCAGCATCACCCGATCGATCGAAACCACCGGATAGGTGATGCCCTTAAGCTGCATGTATGCGTCGATATCTTCAAACCTTGTACCGACACCCCGCGCCGTGTTTGCCATCGCCTGCTTGAGGCCGACGCCGTGGTTGGCACCGCCGCAGATGCAAGTGCATTCCGGCGACTTGGCCTCGTGGCAATTGGCATCACACCGACCAACGCAACCGGAAAACTTGTACACCGCGACGACGGTGGTCATATCTTCTCCTTCTCATGATGCCCCGGTAGCTGACCGGATTTCGCGATCCGCGCGATCTCGTCATCGATCCAGTTCATCGCCTTGTCTTGATTGTCGGCGAGCGCGACCACCCGCTTGTCGCGGGAGATCGTCCAGCCATGTGGGTCACGCTCCAGCTTGTAGCCTCGATAGATCATGCGTCTCCTCCTCCGGTAGAAACCTGATCGCACGCATGTACTTCCAGCGCAGTTGCCTGACCTCGCGCCAGCCTTCCTCCCTCGCCGCCTGCAGCAGCAGCGCGTAGTGGCTGGCCATTGATGTGTGCGCCTCCTCGTGCGTGGCCTTGCGCCCTTCGTGCCACCAATCAGCGCGGTCGGCATCGCCGATCAACCGGAACAGAATGCCGCGACCGGAATGAAACGGCAGGAAGCGCGACGACTGCCACAGGCAGATCACGCCGTCAGGCGCGAGATAGGTCTGCGCGGCATATTCGGCGCAATCGTTGTGGCTCGGCGGCTCAGCGCCGACGCGACCGATGACGTTGGCTCCGGTGAGGAAGAACACGCCCTGGCGGCTGCGCCTTTCACCGCACAGCCAGCAACGCGGCACCGCAAAGCATCGCGTGTATTTCACGCCGTCGACCGCATCCAGATCGGGGATGCCTTCGCCGGGCTTTGCATGCCCACCAAGCTCATCGAGCCATTGCACGTACCAAGGGATCGGCACGCCCTCATAGTGCGGCAGCTTGGCCATGCGTGGCGGCACCTTCGCCGTTGGTATGTTCATCACCATGGGTACAGCCTCCTCAGAAACCGGCGAGCGAGCAGCAGCCAAAGCGCGGTCGAGACGAGCGTCGACGCCAGCACGAGGAAGAAGGCGCTGCCGTTGTCCCTCGGCGTTGGCGGCTGCGGCACCGGCATGATGTTGAGCGGCTTGATCTCGCGATCGGCAGCACGCGCCTCGGTGATCCACGACCATTGCGGATCGTCCAACGTCTCCTGCTGCGGCGGCAGTGCAACCGGCACCACCACCGGCAACATTGGCCGCGCCTGTACCTTCGCCGGCGGCTTGGGCTGCGGTGTCTTCGCCGCTGCTCGCGCCTCGCTCATCGAGCGAGCCCAGCATTGCCCGTTGATGCCGACGCTCCAGTACAGGTGCGATGCGTACATCGCGCGCGCCTCGGCCTTGCTCATGCACTTTGCGGCCGCAACTTGCGGCAGCAGCACGAGCATCGCGGCGAGGAGCAGGCGCATCACTCATCGACCTTCTCGACCAGCGGCGCGGTCGGCGGCACGAACGCC
>Ga0209593_10000093_pt1 | contig 45776 bp, 61 predicted proteins | sample PPLLaktember2015_3_FD_187260 | JGI IMG/M metagenome (GOLD analysis project Ga0209593, IMG submission 187260) | Freshwater sediment microbial communities from Prairie Pothole Lake near Jamestown, North Dakota, USA - PPLs Lake P7 Core (6) Depth... | ecosystem: Environmental > Aquatic > Freshwater...
GTTATAGAATCTGTTATCTCATCTTCGGAAAGATCTGTAAACTGAACTGAATATTTTGCCATTAATCGCTTTGCTTGATCCATTGCAAGCTTGGCTTCATGTTCATTTGGAGAAGTTGTTAGTTCAAGAAGTTTCTTAATCTTATCGACTATTGCTTCTGGGACACTCTTTGAGTTATTCATTAGGCCTCCGGCCTCATTTTATCACTAAACTGATTATATAAAGAAAATCCCTAACAGGATTGAGACATTCCTGTCTGTCCATAAATCAATGATTATATCGAAAGCTTTTTCAAATGTTCTTCCAAATACAATCTCAAAGATAAATCCTAGGATATATCCAACAACTATTAAACTTATAAGCTGTGCAAGAAAATACATTTTTATTATTTCCTTTAGCCCATGTGGGCTATCTGTCTTTTCTAACTCTTCTTGTCAGAAGTACTGGATCTTCCGACGCATTAATCTTAGCTTTCTCTAATCTGTTTAGAATTCCTTTCAGAATAATATCTTCAGAGAATTTAGCTTCTGATTCTGAGAGAACTTTTTTAATCGCGAGGCTGAGCTTAATATACTCAGCCTCATTTAGTTTTATAATCATGTTACTCTTTCAGGCCTGTGGCCCTACGACCCAGCATATTTCAATCTCTTAGCAACCACGCGCTTTGCTAATTCCATAATGAAATCTGGATCATAGTCGAACTCTTGATCAAGTGTTGACCCAACTATTTGTTTCTTCATTTCGATCATATCTTCAAACATTTCATCCAGAGTATCTTTCGCGTTGAGATAGTCAATGGTTACTGAGTCTATTCCATCTACGAAATCTGTTTTAATACTTCCATCTGCATTCTTAACTATGCGATGGAATCGACCGCAAAATTGATCTTCTTTTGCCGGATTCCATTCTCTCTCCATTACAATTGCATTCTTACAGAATTGAATATTTAGACCTTGACCAGCACCTAGAATTGAAGCAATTAATACCCTACGACCCGGAGTCTTGAATTCTTCTAGCTTTTTCATCTTGACTAGGCCATCTTCATCTGAGATACAAATCGGATTATATTCAGCTAAACCTTTAGCTAACTTCTCCATTACTAATTGATGATGAACTCCGATACAGATCTTATCTTCTGATTCCGTTGACTCTAGGAATTCATTTACTAATTGAATTGTCGGCTTAATCTTTTGGACACCGATCATATGCCGTAACTTTGCAAGTAGACCAAGAAGTGACTGACTCAATCCGGCTTCTTCATTCTTCTTGTTTAGAACTTCTTGAATCTCATCAAGAATATTATTGTAGCCTGTAACTAATATTCTCTCTTGATCGACCGCCACTTGATGCTTATTCAAGCGAAGCTCTGGTAATTTTAATCCCGCGTCCTTTTTAGTTCTCCGAATAACATAATCTTCAATCATTCGGAAGAATTTCGGGCGATACCAATCACTGAGTCCTAAAATCTTTCCGTTTGGTGCTTTGTCGCATCGCGACGCTAGGAAATCTTTGGATGGAATGTGAGAAGGTCTTAGAATATTTAGCGGTACAAAATATTCCATAACTCTATTCATAATCGGTGTTCCACTCAGGAATAGAACATGAGGAATCTCTTTGCAGATTTGTTGTAGAGCATATGTCCGTTCTGCATCTTCATTCTTAAAGCTATGGCTTTCATCAACAATTACGAATTTAAAACCATATTTCAGAATTGATTCAAGAACTTTAGGTTTCTGGAGAAGCGACATTGATATAATATGGTTATTGAATGCAGGACATAGCCCATATTTACCGCCGCCATGAATAATTGGTTCATCATTTATTTCAGTGAACTTATCTGCTACCCACTCGTTAAATTCTGATTTCCAGTCATAAACTTTAGCCGCCTCACAAATCATTAGGCAAGGTGTTAATTCAGCATAATTATATCGAAGGGTCATTAATGCTTGAATTGTTTTTCCTAAACCCATTTCATCGCCAATCTGCGCGCGGTAGTTAGCATTTTCTACAAATTCAACACCTTTTTGCTGGAATTCATACATCTTATTCCACTTTTCATCTCGTCCGCTTGGAACTGCGAGTTTATCAAGAAGTTGAGTATGACCGCAAGAATAAGTTCTCATGATCTTAGTCAGAGATGGTAATACTCGTTCTGATTTGATTTCTGCAACTTTACCACAATATGGACATGTCTCTTCGAGACGTCTTTTTCTCTTGAGTTTAGATTCTTCTTTTTTTCTCTCTTCAACCGGAACTAAGTCTAAGATTAGCTTCTTATGTCCGTTCTTGCAATAGAAGATTCCAGAAGATACTTGCTCCATTACTAAATTATCTTTATCGCAGATGAGAGTAGTTCTCTGTTGAGGTAGTTCTTGATTCTTCAGAGATTCATTCTCTCTAATTGCGTTTGCATATGAACCGTCTAGGTTCCCATTCGCCTGAAGCTTTCCACAATCAGGACATACTTGATTTTTAATGTAGATTGGATTAGTTATGACTCTCCTATATTTATAACAGTTCATAATAAATGAACCTTGTCTGACTACAATATCATGATCTTTAAAATGACCTTGCACTTTGATTTCTCTCTTTAATCCTTTTAGTATTAAATTAGCTAGTAAATCTTTATTAGCTAATAATTTTTTGATCAGACGTTTTTTCATACCTTACCTTGCGGTAAGATTCACACAAGGATTTAATCTTTGTCGTCATACGACTTATCTACATTCTCTCTTATATTCTTCCACTTTTGCTTGATTAGTGTTAGGATCAATACCTAAATTGTTCCGAAGAAACTTAATCTCATTCGGAGTTAAATCTCTATTCCATTCATTTGGAATGAATTGCCAATTATCAGCGGGCTTTTTAGATTTAGAAGTTTTAGCTTCTTTTGCGGATTTATCCGCTTTGCGGATCTTAATTTTCTTTTTCTCTTGCTTCTCATCGAATTGAGTAGTAATGTCAGAGAATTTTGCTTTAAATCCGGCGATATTTCTAGTATGCGCTATTCGTCGACATTCGTCAGCATATTTCATTTGCCAGTCAACAAATTGAACGAATTCAATATCAGTTAGTTCTGATAGATCTTTTTTCGCCGCTTGCATAGCATCATTACAGTTAGCTATACGTTGAGCTAGTGATAATCTAATTGTCGGATCAATCTTTGATAGCAGTTTTGGGTCAGGGCCGTTAGCTATTGTATTAACAGAATTAATTTTACCGTTCGTTCCTTTATCAATTCGCGGGAGATGATTTGAAGAGGTTAGCTCAATTAGCTTAGCATTGAGTTCTGGACCATTTAGAGCGATTCCATCTAAGTCAGTTACTGAAAAGCGATCGTCATCATAAAAGGTCAGGATGAGTATTCCATTTCCCGAATACTGATTATAAACCGCCGCTAACCACTTGGTCTGATCTGACTCTTCGAACGGAAAGTGACCAGAAGGTGAGAAATCTTTAATCAATTTCTCTAATTGATATATTTGAGTTTTAGTTAATTTAAAGAGTTCACTCATATTTTCTCTTTCAATTTTAAGTTAGTACTGGGCATAAATAAACATTAGTGCAAGTATGATCAGACTGAAGCTTAGGATTAGAGCGTAATATAAAATTTGTCTGATCATCTTTTTGGGCCTTTAATCCTATAAATTTCTAAGCTTGTCAATTTCTTTTAGCTTAAAATAAACCTTCTGTTTTGAATATCTCTTTTTTGCTTCTAGCAATCCAAGAAATTCTAAATCTTGTAGCATTTTGATCATATAGGTTAATTGAATTTGCATTGGTTCAATTTCTCTAAATGGATCAATATTCTTTCCACGGAATTCAGAATATGCCTGAATATTCCGGCGAATAAATCGAGTCATTTCAAAGATCTCTTTATATTCTTCTGTCAAGAGATGCGGTATTTCATATTGGCCTAAAGTCACATCTTTTAGAGTTTTTTCTAATCTCTGACCAATTGAAAGTTCTTTATCTCTCCATGATGTTACGTAGCGAAGAAATATATCTTCCCTTAGATCTTCTTTAGAGGTATTAAGTTTTTGCTTCGCTCTGAGTTTAAGTGCATTAGAAGCTTCTTGAATCAATTTCTCTTTTTCAAGTCTCTTTGCTTCAGCGCGTTGCGCTTGTTTTTCGAGGAAAGCTTGTGAATGTTTGATTAAGGGCATATGATTCTATTCTGTTTTTATCTCCTGTTTCTGTCTTATGTTTTAATCCGAAGAATTGAATTAATTTGACAGTACCCCCAAACGCGGGAGGGGTGTCTAACCCTAGGTCACGGTTTGAGGTATGGTTTGGCACGCTAGATGTATGATATAGGGTCGACTACGCATTGTCAAGGGCTATTCCAGAGATCTTTTTGCTTTAGAAGCAATGACTTGATCAATTTTGGACTCGCAAGAGTCCCTCTGGTATTTGGACACCCGGTATGGACCCCTGAAAGGGAGTATATTGGTGTCTAGCTTACACTTTGATTCTGTGAGCAAGCATACGAAATGGACCCCTAAGTCGTTGATTCTAAAGGACTTAAGTCAAAAAGGGCAAAGTTAGTCAAATTTTATTAAAAATTATTAATTAATAATAGAATCAATGACTTACACCTGTCGATAGTCGACAGTAAGGAGGCTTCCAAGTGATCACTAACTTAGACCCTAATCTACCGGGTCGAAGGAATCCCTAGAGGGAGTTTCTAATTTTCTTAAGATTGAGCCTTTAGAATGTAGAAGAAAGACGAAAAAGTGATTGCAGGATCTACCGTTTCTTCCCCATTCAACCCTTCCGCCAGCGAGGAAAAGGGTTCTCCTAGTCTGTCTAGGATACCCTCAAAGAGGGGTACTATCGAAATGATTGTTAATTTTGCTTATGATTCAATTCTTCTAAATGATTCAAAAGAGAGAATTGATTCAATTGTGAGGGGAGGCTTTGCCTCAGACGTGTCTCGGAACGAGACGATAGAGAGATAGCGGCTAAGGCCTGTCGATCGAATGGAGAGGCTTTTAGAGGGCTTCTAGGCCTATCCTAGAGAGCTATCCTATATAGGTCGCTAGGCAAGTCTGACAGCATGTGGACCGTGCCTAATGATTCATAAAAGTCTATTGAATCAATCACTTCTAATGATTGGTAAAGATCTTCAAAAAAATCTTTCGAGAGTCGAAGAAAAGTATTGACAAGTCCGAAAGACTAAGTTAATGTAGAGATGCAGTCAGTCGTTGAAACGAGACTGTAGATCGAAAGATCAATCAAATAGAAAGCAGGTCTCGCAGAGACAACAATGGCTAGCACACTAATGACGCCGAAATCAAACGGCAAGAAAGAGAAAAAAGTTATGGGAACAGTTACAGTTAATCCGACGCCTAAACTCGCGGAAGTTAAAACAGATGAAGCAAAAGCCGCTCAACTTGATCCGAATAAGTTTGTAGGACGAGTCAGCAAGAAAGAGGACAATCCCTTCACAGGAACGAAGATTGTATATGAAGGCGAATATGCACTTGATCTCGCCTCAAAGTTTGAGGATCCAGAAAAAGGTTATGATGCTGCACTTGCAATGTGTGGTGGTAATCTGAAAGATCTACTCTTCTGGTTTGATCATGGTCGTAAAACGCAGGCTAGAACGCAAGCGACTTTAGATCTGGGACTCGAATTCACTTCGGATAAAGAAGATGAAGAGGAGAACAAAAAAGAAGTAGATGAACTTGATAACCTTTATCGGGCATTCTCGAATGCTTTGGATAACATGGTAACCAAAGATACTCCGAAAGAAAAGCGGAAGCGAGTCATTGATTTTATCTTAGGTGAGGACAAGTTCGAGCCAATCCGGAATAAGTTGAATAACATTCAAGATCCTGAACCGAAGTTCACATCTTTTGGCGCTAATGAATCAAAAGGCGAAGTTAAACTCAAGAAGCCGTCTGGAATCAAAGGCCGTCAGAAAACAGTAAAGACTGATGAATCTGGAACGGTGGTTGCAGAGACGGAGACAGAAGAGAGCTAAACTTTGAGATAAAGTCAAGGGGGTGTCGAAAGATACTCCCTATTGCTTTGTTCAGGAGAAATGAAAAATGAGAGTCATTAAGTTTGTAAAGTTCTTTCTTGACGACCCCCTGTTAATGTCGAGAGCAGATGAACTATCGGACGCTGAGATGGCAAAGCTAATCTGTAAGTTTCTGAGAGATACGTTTATAAAGTAATCTCGAAAACAATCATTCCGAAAGAAGCTACTCAAAAGGGTAGCTTTTTGTTTTGGAGTCTGGTACAGTAGAAAAGATGAACACACCTAACTTAAGTCTGACTCAAGAACTTGATAATTGGATCTACGATCATCTGAACTACAATCCTTGGATTGTCGATCCAATGTATCCATATTGCCTAAGAGAGAACGAGGTCGCGGAGTAATGAAATATCATCTAGATGAATTGTATGGACTGACTGGCTCTATCAATCGCCTGTTAGATCGAAGAGAACGGAAGATCGCAGAGATTATTGAATTGGAAGCAAGGCTTAATGATAAATGGAATGTCATCCGGTACATTGACGAGAAGATTGAATATGAGAAGAGTGAATATGATCGGGAGGATGGAAAGTAAAGGGTAGTACTTTTAATTTTTAGTTTTAATTAGGCGCAGTGAAAACTGCGCTTATTTTATAAAAAATTACTTTGCCCTATAAAGTAATTTTCGATCATTCTCATTCCTGCCGACTGCCGATCTAGCTGGTGTATAAATACTACAATTGTAGTAATTCAATTTTGACTCTCAACCGGCGGTCGCTAGATCATTTCCGAAATCACTCACAATTGACTCCAGTGCAATTGAATCATTCATTGCGTACTCTCCTACAGTCAAAATCTCCGATTGATCCTAGGGCTTTCTAGACACTAGTTAATATTTAGAGTTAACTATGATTAATACCCGTTTGCTGAAGCATAAACCGGGCTAGAATCAATCGGGAAAATGCTCCATGCGGTCATATCGACATAGGCCGGAGAATCGATTCTGAGCTATTTCGATAAATGTCGAAATAGTAAGTTCAGCTTAACTTATGCCACACCTATTTTAAGTTTTGCTAAACACTAAGACCTAGTGTACACTTCATCCCACTGTATTGATAGACTAATGATTTAACCTCGGCTGACCAGAGACCAAGAGATAGCTTATGATCTAGAGTTAACCCCGGTTAATACTTGTAATGTTAATGTAGGTTAAGCTCTTGAGTTAACTGCGGTTAAGATATAATCATATAACACTACATTGACGTGATAATTAATAGTACTTAATGTGATTTAGTTCTAGTACTTTACTATAGTTAAGGACTAACAAAGGTACGGGTATAACTCCAAACCGGGTCTTTATATATCTATTTACTGTCTACCAAAATTCTCTATCTTTTAACTAACTTTTGTAAAAATTTAGGAGAAAAATTTCCGGATTCTCTAAAAAATATAAAAAATTTTTTTCAGAATTTAAATTTAATAAATCATTTAGAAAAAATAAAAAATTTAGGAAGAGATACCTAGCTAGCTATGCCGAAGGCAAGGAAGAATTGATTTGTTGATTCTAAAGACCTAACTTGGTTAGCTAAGCGTTTAGTTGGGGTAGACATTCGACCCAAAGAGAGGATTTTGAGAAAATCTTAACAGGCGTCGAGGCATGGACAAACTTTAAAACATTAAGAAGAATTAAATAATTTCTCTTAATCGAGAATTAATCCTTGGTGATACATCTAAACTCGCGTACTTTATGGCTTTCGCCTTTTCTTCGCCCATGATTTTCAATTGAAAGAATTAAATTAATTCCCAAGGTGGACCAAAAAATAAGTGTTGACGTAGATTAAGATTGGGTGTATAATGAGTCAACCAAACGTAAGTGACTGAGAAGGATAGACTTATGCTTAGTCTACTAGTTTGATAGACTTATCGAATTGATTTAATTAATATAATTGAATTAAAAAATATCAATAAGTTCCAAAATCTGATATCCGCAAATAAGTAGAACTTCTTCATAGTTCTGCAAAAAGCTCATTCTTTTACTCTTGAGCGATGCGGAAGAGTACTAAATCTTTTTTAGTACCAACAACACCGCTAGATCCCTCCGCGTTTTCAAAATCAATTCTTTTCTCCGAAAACCCAAAGGAGGATTCCTATGCCTTCAATTAAACTTCCAGTCGATTTAGATGTAATTTCGCCTCATCCACTTCTCCGGAGTAAAGATAGAGAAGAGTCTGACTTTACAGATTCACAGAATGAACTCCTTTTAGTTTTAAGAGTACAACACTCGCCGCTGCATCATGTACTTTGTAAATATATTTTCGAGAATAAATCTAATGCCTCTAATAAATAACAATAATCCTATTGAAGTAGGTCAGCCAATTGAACTAGGCCAGAATCTAGAAAAGGCTTTCGAGGATAATCTTAACCCGGCGCTCGTCGATCCGGATAAAAATGATACAATAGCCTCAATTCTTGCAGAAGCAGGTATTGGAACATCTAACGTTAAAGAACCAGATTCCGAGCATAAAAAGCTAAGGAAAATCCTCGATCAAAGCGGGGCTAGTGTAATCAATGCATCTAAAACTATTGCACATGTAATGCAAAAAGGTAAGTTTGATGCATCTAGATTAAAGGCTGCAGAACTAGTTTTTGATCTTCATGGACTTAGAGATAAAGATGGTGGAATGGTAAAACAGCCGGTGTTTCAATTTCTAATAAAGGACTCAACTGTGAATATTAATCAAATATTTTCCCCAATAAGAACCACCAGAGAAGAAATAATTAAGGCTGCTGATTCAAGTGATTCCTCAGATGAAAATACTATTGATCTAGATCCAGCCGATGTAGAAGAAATAGAAGAAGATGAAGATTCAGAAGATTCAGAAGAGTCAGAAGATGAAGATTCAGAAGACTGAAATACATCTTTGTATGAATTGTATGAAAGAACTAGCCGGTGAGGGAGTAGTCACTAATAAATATGGAGAGCTTTTCTGTTCAGAAGCCTGCGTTTCAGAATTTGAAAAAGAGAATAATTCATCTATACTTGATGAAGATGAAGAGTGAATTATTTTGAAAAGTGAGAGACTTTAATGTCCGAGAAGATTCTAAATAACACAGCTACACCAGAAGATCAGAAACCTACAATATATACTACAACATATAAAAAAGGTTATATGATCGGATCTTATCACTGGGTTTATCCTGGTGCTTTACCAGAAGCAGTTCAAGTCGCTAAATCTCACCTAGATAAGCGACATCTAAAACATTTACACACAACTCCGTTTCTGATAGATTTAAATGATGATAGTAATGGACCAACTCCGTACGGATCAGAATATTCTTGAATCTTTAAATATCAGTCGGCGGTCGGCTGAGCGAAAATTCAAATGGTCAGAGATCGAAGGAGATAAGTGTGCCTTTTCTAATTGAAATTCTGATAATAGTTGTAATTCTGGCAATTATTCTACACGTGATCTATAACTATTTGCCGATAGATACAACAATAAAACATTTGATAATGCTAGTTGTGGTATTATTGGTAGTTTTATACTTTTATCGCGGCGGCTATGTGAGTTTACCTCCAGCTAGATAATTGAGTTTGATTGACAGAAAATGCCAGTTAACGTTCATAGCCAGAAGGAAGATCAAAGTAATTATGATGCTAGTACTGTAATTAAATTAGAAGTAGAACCAGCAAGTTCAGCTCAAATTTATTTTCTCAATTCCACTAAAAGAAACATTCTCTTTAACTCAGGTTGGGGCGCGGGCAAAACATTTATTGCATGTTTTAAATTGATATTACTTTTAGCCAAATTCCCAAAATCAAGAGCGGTTATTGGAAGACAAAAGTACGTTGATCTAAATAAAACAACTAAAGAGACATTCTTTCAAGTATGTCCACCTCAGTTATATTCAGAAAAGTATGGTGGTGCAAGAGCAGATGGAAGAGGGTATCTCAGACTTATAAATGGATCTGAAGTCTTTTTCATGCATTTTGATAATCTAGACCTAAGATCCATCAAATCTCTAGAAATAAACTTCCTCCTTCTAGATCAAGCAGAAGAAATAGCAGAATCAGTCTATTTAGCTTTAGATGCACGTCTAGGAAGAAAGTCAGATGCGATTGTTCCAGAAGATTTAATAAAAGAATATGAAGCCGCCGGTCGAACTTGGCCGATAAATGAATTAACCAAAAGACCTCTCGTTCCAGTTTATTCTTTCCTGTTGATTAATCCTCCAGATGAAGGCGAATTACACTATTTAATCCAGAGATTCCATCCAAAGTCAGAAGAATGGCAAGAGAAATGGAAAGATACTAATGATTATATCTGGTCAAGTTCTAGAGATAATAAAGCCCTTCCAAAAGAAAATCTAGAGAATATGTTAACACGCGATCCGAAATGGGTCGCTAGATATGTAGATGGGGAAATTGGACAAGGTGAAGGGGCTATACATTATATCTATGATGATTCAATTGTTGAAGTTAGTCCAATTTGGCTAAAGAATTTAATAAAGAAAGCAAGTTTATGCCGCGTGTTAGATTATGGATCATCTGAACCAACATGTTGTCTCTGGTTTGCATCTTTTAAGGGCTTTCACTACTGCTATAGAGAATATTATGTGGCGGATACAATCATTTCTCAGCACCGTGAAGCTATAAATGACTTATCATATGAAGAATATTATACATTTAACTTAGCAGATCCGGCGATTTTTAGTAAAACTAAAGAGAAATATGGTGGATTTTGGACTGTAGCAGATGAATTTATGGATGCAAGTCTAGATTCACCATCTTTAGTCTGGATGCCTGCAGATAATAATGAATTTGCTACAAGAAATAGAATTAATGAACTCCTGAAGTGGGATGAGCATGGAATTAATCCAATAACAGGCAAAAAAGGAACACCGCATTTATTTTTTATTAGAAGAAATAAAGATAATCCGCAAGGTTGTTATCATGTTCTTCGAGAAACTAAATCTCAGAAGAAAAAGCTCCTGGATACAGTTAATGGTAGACCTATCTATTGTGATGATCGAGATGATGGCGTATCTGATCATAGTTATGATTGTCTACGTTACTATTGTGCATCACATCTTCAAGGTAGAAAGGATCTCATAAAGCGTCCAAAAGGGAATAGCTTTTATGGAATGCGAGATAGATTAAAAGCGCTTAGACAAAGTGGCTATCTTGATAGATATGGAATTATTCAATAACTATTTCCCAGATCCTTGACACCTTGGTCATTGTGTGGTATCCTGAGAGGGGGATACCATTCAATATGACCAAATTTTGGTTAACGATTCCGCGAACTTTTGGTGTTGCGGCAGAAATACTAGTAGATGATGAAGATTATCCAAGAATTCAACCACTTAATTGGTGGATAGTAAGTACAGCAACTGGTAAAAGAATTTTAGGTTATTATGGAGAATCTAAAATTCAATTAGCAAATTTTATATTAAAGTTACCTTGGGAGGCCATAATTGATCATAAAGATCGAGATTATAAAAATAATCAAAAGAGTAATTTAAGAATATCAACTAAAGAACAAAATAGTTATAATAGAAGTATTGCTTCTAATAATACTTCTGGCTATAAAGGTGTTAGTCTAGATAAAAGATATAATAGATGGGCTGCTAGCATTAAAATGGATGGTAAAAGAAAAGGTTTAGGCTATTATGATACAGCAAAAGAAGCAGCCAAAGCGTATGACAAAGCAGCAGAAAAGTATTTCGGTGAATTTGCCTGTTTAAATTTTCCAAAGGAGAAATAAAAAATGCCTGTAGGTCATTTCACGAATGAACTAGGAAATGTAACTGAAAGAGATTACCCCACTTCAGTTCTGACTCAAACTGGTAAAAGAGTATTGGCTAGAGCACAAAAAGGTTCCTATGAATCTTTAGTAATTGCTTTAGTTATTTATAAAGTTGTAAAAAATTTACCATTCCCAAAAAATACGCAAGAAAGAGATGAACAAATAGATCTTCAGCGGACAATTGCACAGGCAATTAGAAATAGGCTAGATGACCCTAGAGCTAGATTTGAAAAATCAATTTCCGAAATTGCTAAATCTGTTGGATTAGATTGGCCGGAGCCCGATGATCCAAGATGGATTACTGCACTAGAAAATTCAAATGGAACAGCAGGCAATTCAATAAAAGCAAGAGATGCTAATTCAATTTTAGGTCATGGACTACATCTAGGACCGAAAGATGCAATTCTAGGTGAAGTAGAGATTGGTGATTTTAAGTTTCAAATGAGTTAATATGGATAACGAAGAATATTATAGAACTGCTAATGCATTAGATTTTAATGCTAAAGAAAAAGCTGCGGCAAATATGGCAAAATTAGCTTATGATGCTCAAGCTGGCACACTTAATCCAAGTTCTAAAGAAGAAATAGGAGAGAGAATAGAACGAATATTAAGAAATGCAAAAAGAGAAGTTCAACAATGTGAAGAGCTTCTTGAACTTTTGAAGAGAAATCCAGACACTCAACGGATTTTAGATTTGTTGAAACTATATCTTTAATGATTTAGAAAATGCCGGTTAAACTCTAACCCAGAAAAGAAAGAAATAAATGCCAAACGATTATCAAAACATGTTCAATTTGCTAAGAAGTCAATATTCTCAACCGGCGGGCGGGCAAGTTAATTCGGGTCCGTATGGTTATATCGATCAAGGTTTTGATCAAGAAGAAGAACTAAGACGGAGAAGAAGACAAGCTTTAATGCAAAATATGTTAGGACAACAAGATAATGGAATGGTAAGTGATATATTTAGTGCAATTGGAGGTGGAGTGGGTCCAGGTGGAGGAATATTAGGTGGTATAGTTCCAAATGTACTTGCTGCAATCTTTAAGAAGAGACAATAATGAATAAAAAGCAAAAAGAAGAGAGTTATGCCAAACATTGGCTAGAACGTATAAGAAAAGCATGCGAGTACTATGATCAGTGGGAATCAAAGTATAAATGTAGGATTTTAGAGAAATATTTAGATGGAAGTGTAAGTACAGCGGCGGGCGGAACTGAATTAAGTTATTATTTAAATCTTTTTTTTAGTTCAACAAAAGTTAAATCTCCGAGCCTTTGCTTTAACAGACCAAGTTACTCATTAACACCCAAGCCGTGGAAGTTAGATTTTAATCCTGAAGTAGCGATGACTACTGCAAGACTGAAAGAAGATACATTAAACAGTTTTATTCAAGAAAGTTCTCTGAATTTTGCCGAAGAAATAAAGATGTGCCTTTTGGATTCCTGGAGCTATTTTGGTGTAATGGAAGTTGGTTATGCAGCTAATTGGATACAAAATCCAAACGCGGGCAAACCAATTCTAAAGGCAGATTATTTCGATGAAGAAAGTGGAGATGATCCAGGTGATACACTGAAGGAACCAGATGAGATTCCTGAAAAAGAATATGTTTACTTTAAACGAATACCTGCTCATAGGTTTAGGGTTGGTGGTTCTGATTCGCATAATACAGAAAGAAATAACTGGGTTGGATACTACGAGTTTGTTAGAACTGATGATCTCCTTGCAAATAAAAAGTATTTAGATAATTTAGATGAGAAAGACTGGCCGTCAGGAAGATCAGATGATTATTATGCAGACTTTGCGGGGCCGGAAGATGAGAAAAACTTTACATCAAACGGTGATTATACTAAAATCTGGAAGATATGGGACATTCGGGCTAAGGTAAAGTGCATAATATTAGCCACGCCGGAGAAATGTATTTACAAAGAACCTTTCAAAAGATTGCCTATATTTGGACTCCGATTTGATTATAAACGCACGGGTTGGTATCCAGTTCCTGTTACATTTAATTGGAAAAGTCCACAAGATGAAATAAATGAATCAAGAAATCAAATGCGAAACCACAGGCGTAGAGTTAGACAAATGTGGCAAGCAATGGAACAAACCGTCGATCCAGATGAAATAGATAAATTCGTACATGGCCCAGATGCAACAGTTATCTTCGTTAAAAGAGATCAAGCAATTCAACCAATTAATAACGCACCTTTGGATTCGAGTATTGTTCAAAGTTTACAAGTTAGCACAGATGATTTCGACAAAATTGCGGGAACATCTAATCCACAAAGAGGAGTTTCTGATAGAACAACAGCAACAGAAGCAACAACAATTGAGAATCGTGCGAGGGTCAGAGAAGATCTGGAAAGAGAAGTAGTTGCAGAGTGGCTGTGTAATATTGGAAGAGAAGTTCTATTAACTATAATTGAGAAATTTACTGAACCTTTCTGGATTAAACTTAATAGAGATATGGGTGAGCCAGGTGAAGAAGTTCAGGATTTACAACAGAGATATCAATTAGTTCATTCAGCAATGCTCGAAGATTCGACGGATTTTGAATTAGAAGCGTCCGTTACATCATTATCGCCAGTTACGAATGAAGTGGAAAAGAAAAAGTTCCTGGAATTCATGAGTATTCTCCAGAATTTCCCAATTATGAGTTTACATCCAACGATAATTAGAGAAGCAGCATATCGCTGTGATTATCGGAATGAACAAGTAATTCGGGCAATGCAACAAATGGCTCAGCTATCTATGATGGCAAAAGCTAATGAAGGTCAGCAGAATCTTGCAAATCAAGAAGGTCAACCAAAAGAAAGTCAAGGAGAGCAAAGTAATTATGCACAAGCGAAAGTAGCTCAAATGACTCCGCCGCAACAAGAAGAGATTAGGCAACAGATGGCGAATCAAGTTCAATAAAGGAGAAAGATTTATGGCAGAATATGATAGGAATAAAGATATTCAAAGCAGAGATACTGGAGTGAAAGATCGAGAAAAGAAGAAAGAGAAAAAAGAAGAAAAAGAAGCACCGGCTTCAGAAAGATTACCACAACAAGATGATGATCTGAAGAAGATTGCAGAAAAACTTCTCAAAGCAATAGAGAAATTGGAAGAAGCTCAAAAGGAAGAAGAGGAAGAAATTGATGAAATAGAGAAGATTCCTCTGAGAGAAAAGAGAATTGCAAGACTAATTGATCTTCAGACAAACTTTAATGAAATTAACAGGCGATTGAACTTGTTGATTGCGAAATAATCGAGCGAAATGGCTAATATTAATATGGGGAAGAATCAGTCCGGGGCTAAGATTTCAGCTAAGTCAATACTTCGGAGTAAACTATTAGATTTACTGAAGTCCAAATCTCTCTCTGTTTCATCTACTAACCAACAGAAAAAGACTGAGACTTCCCCACCAACTAATACTGGAAATAAAAAGGAAAAGGATATTAAGAAATGAGTGATACTAATACATCACTGCGAAATGCCGTAGAATCGGCGGCTAAAGACCAAAATATTACTGAAGAGCAAGATCATAAAGTTGAGTCTAACGGAAATGAAACAGCTAAAAAAGATGAAAAGACTGAAACTGAAGAACAGCCAAATTCTGAAGTTGAAGAATCTATTGATCCAGAAATTGAAGAAGCTGTAAACTTTTATCGGGCGCTGAAAGATCCGAATCAACAACTAAATATCATTAGTGAATTAGCACGGCGGGCTGGAGTATTAAAGGCAAATGAATCAATTACTCAGAAAGAGGGCGCCTCGGCTAAGAATTTTAATGATCTATTAGGCGAGATTCTTGGTGATGAATATCCAGATCTCAAAGATAAGCTAGGGAAAGTATTTCAGGCTTATGATAAAGAACATGATCAGAAATTGAATAGCGTGCGTGCTGAAATAGAATATGAAAGAGCGCAAAAGGCCGCTAGTGATTTCGAGGTTGAGTTCTCAAGTTTTATCAAAACGAATAATATTACTGAAGCAGACGCGGCCAAAATGATTAAAGAAATTGAAGCATTACCGCCTGCTGTTGGTAAAAACGGAAAACGTATCTCACTGACTGATTATCTTGGAAAGATCCATAGACTAGTAAATATGGATAAACAGAACACGAATAAAGAAGTAGAACGCGCAAAAAAGATTCAACAGAATCTTAAAGAAAGATCCACGAATCTTTCCTCAGATATCAGTGAAGACAGGATAAAAACTGGATCTAAACTGCCGTCAATTAGAGAATCAATCCGGGCTGCATCTGAAGGCGTTAAATTTGCAGATGATTAGGAGAAATTAAAAGATGGCAACATATGGCGGTGGAGGTGGTACAACTCCAGCTACAAGTACTTTTAACTATGATGCATTAGTAAGTACTTCGCTTGCAAATTATCGAAAGACTTTAGTCGATAATATATCAAAGACCAATCCGCTTTTTCATGAACTCAAAAAGAAAGATCTTTGGGAATCAGTTGATGGCGGATTGTACATTGCAGAAGATTTGATGTATGCTGTCGGCGGACTAGAACCATATGATGGTTATGATGAATTGCCTTTAGTCCCAACTGATGGCGTTACTCAAATGCAGGTGGAATGGAGACAATTAGCGACTCCGATTGTTATTTCTGAAAAGGAAAGAAAGCAGAATAAACAACGAATCGTTAGTCTTCTTGAATCGCGGATTAAAATTGCAGAAATTGGTATGCAAGAGAATTTCACCAAACATTTGCTGCAAGGTAGTCTAGTAGGTTCTGGTGATGATATTCGCGAACCATACAATAATCCTGCAAATGGTGCAAATTCGATAGATCCATTGGGCCGCTGGGTTATGTATGATCCGACTCAATCTTATACAATTGGAAATATTAACCAGGCGACCAATAGTTGGTGGAGAAATAGAACAAAAACTTCGGCTGCAACAACAGGACAAGGTTTACTAGCCGAGTTTATGAATCTATATAATGGCTGTAGCAAAGGTCCAGGTGGACCACCAGATTTGATTTGGACAGATCAGATTACTTGGGAATTAGTCCATACTGCATATATGGACAAATACCGAGCTACTTCCACTGATAATAATTATCCTTTTCCAAATTTCCGATTCTGGAATGCACTAATTGTTTGGGATGAAGATATTCCAGATGTTGCTGCAAATGGTGGAAAAGGTGCAATGACTGCGGAGACTACGAAAGGTACAGCTTATTTTCTAAATACTCAATTCTTCAAAATTAAGTATGAATCAGAGACTAACTTTGTAGCAACAGAATTCCAAAAGCCAATAAATCAAGATGTAAAAGGTAAACACATTCTCTGGATGGGGAACACCTTGGCGAATAATAGGCGAAAGCAAGGTGTCTTAGGCAACATCGCCAGAACTCTAACATTCTCCTAGGCTTAGAGTTCCACGTGGAACGGCCTTTTGTGCTATACTCTTTGAGGCACAGGAGGCCCCATCCATGTTACAATTTAAAATATGGAATAAAGAGAAAGAGCAATACGAAATGGTTCTAATTGATGATCAAGATTGGCCGAAAATGCAACATATTGTTTGGCATCTTGATAAGTCTGGAGCAGTTAGAACAGCTATTTATATTTCTCCAGGAAAAAGAAAGAATGTGTTTTTGCACAGATTTATTCTAGGTCTGGAGAAAGATGATAAAGTTGATGTTGATCATATTGATGGAAATAGATTAAATAATCAAAGATCTAATCTGAGAATATGTGAGCACCATCAGAATAGAGCTAACTCAAAGAAACCTATAAGCAATAAATCTGGTTATAAAGGAGTTACTAAAGTTATTGTTCGAGGTAATATTGAAAAAATAGTTTATATGGCGAGTGTAACTTTTAAGAATGAGAGAGTATATCAAGAATATTTTGATAATGTTAAACATGCAGCCAGAGCATATGATATTGCCGCACTACAATATTATGGAGAATTTGCCAATTTAAATTTTCCAGCAAGCGATTATATAAACATAGATCCATCTGATGTGGATCTAGAGCAGTTTAACTGAAAATTCTGCGCGAGGTTTCCCAGAGGGATATAACCAAATCCTAGTGCATAACAGAGAGGAATTGAAAAGCTATGAATATGAAATTCTGGAACGCAGGTTCTGGTAAAGCGGAAGATATAATCCATGCAGTAAAGAATGGAGATACTGTAGTCATAAAGGCTGGTATGACTGTAGTATATGCGATGAACGGAACAGACGATGGATTAAGTGTAATTCTTCCTCAAAACTCAACCGCGGCTAAAGTTAATGCATTTACTGCTGGAATAGCAGTTCATGATATTCAAGTCGGGCAATTAGAGAATATCCAAGTTTATGGATTTAATCGGAAAACTCTAGTTGTCAGAGGAACTAGAGCAGCAAGTACTGATGCATGGCCGACAATGGCATCAATAGGCGTTGCAGAAGCATTAACTTTGAATAGTTTAGTAAATGCAATGCAACCAGGTGGAACAATTGCAGCAGGAAATATTCAACCATTTGCAGTTGCGGCTGAACAAATTGCAGCAGGTCCAACATTAGCGGCGACTAATAATGGAGGAAATCCTGGATCAGCCACCGTTTATTATCAAGCAATCAAGAGCTTTTTGAGATTCTTATAGCAAAGCTATAAGATGAGAACTAGCCTGCGGTCCTCCTTAATCTTTCCCCGAAAGATATTGAATCGTGGGCTAGTTCAAAATTTTAAGTTTAAAATGAGAAAATGAGCAAAACACTAGTTGCTGTCAACATATTGGATACAGTAAAGGCAGAAATCTATGGCTCACACTGTCAAGAATGGTTTAGACTGGGTAGATCTAGTCCTGATGATTTTATTCTTTTTTATCCAAATCGCTTTAGTATTGATAATGCACGAAACCAAGCCGCAAATTTTGCATTACGGAATGAATGTAACTACTTGTATTTCATAGATGATGATATAATACTAACACCTAAAACTTATCAATCACTTCAGGAAGCGTTAACAACTGCCGATGCTCATATAGCTCAAGCCTTAACATTTATTCGGGGTTATCCATTCAATCCGATGATGTTTCAAAAAAGCAAAACAGTTAATGCCAGCGGACATTATCAATTGGACTTTTATACGGATTATGAGACAAATATAAGCCAGAATGGACTTGTTGCGGCGGATGCTGTTGGATTCTCTTGTGTACTTATTGATATCGAAAATACAATAAAAAAGATAAATCCTCCGTATTTTGTGACTAGTGCATTAACAACAGAAGATATATATTTCTGCCTAAAATTAAAAGACAAGTTAGGTGATTTAGTTAAATTTGTAGTAGATACTAAAGTTCCAACAGGACATCTTTTAAGTCCAGAAGCTGTTTCAGTACATAATATTACTGAGATTCAAGAACACTATAAAGTTAAATCTAATCCGAAAGACCGAGGAGAGGAGTATAAAGAGCGATGTCTGAAACAATTCCAGTAGTTGAAATAGATGAAATAATCAAGAAAATTGCAGATAGCAACGCACCAATTAAACTAAATGTGGGTTGCGGGGACAATAAATTAGAAGGATATGTAAATATTGATGTGAATCCAAACAATAAACCAGACATCGCCTTGGATATAACCAAAAGATTACCATTGCCAGATGGATGCGTTGATGAAATAGTGATGTTTCACACGATAGAGCATATCGAAGAGAAATTTCACTCAGGCATTCTTTCTGAATTTCACAGGGTTTTGAAGCCATTAACCGGGGTTTTGTACATCTCTTATCCGGAGTTTTCAATTTGCGCAAATAACTACATTACGAATAAGAGTGGAATGAAAGATTTCTGGAAGCATACAATTTACGGATTACAAAGGGCGGCTGGAGATTATCATGTAGCTCTAATGGATACGATAATCTTTGTTGATTTACTTCAAGAATGTGGCTTTCAAAATATTCAATACCAGGAAGAATGCGGCGAGCATTATAATACAATAGTTAGAGCAATGCCAGGTGCGATTCCTCAGACTTATGAAGATAATCTCAGTGAATACGTTTTTGCAAGATAAGGAGAAAAGAATATGCCAGATAATGAAACACTAGCCTTTAGACTTAAAACTGCGATTGAACAGATCAGATATCTTGACTCTGAGGATCACCAGAGATTAATGGAAATAGTTTTTGATTTAGATCCGAAAAGAGACAGGTCAATCGAAGAAAAACTGAGAGATGCTGAAGATCTAAGAAGAAAAGGTTATATTTCTCCAAGAAAATGACCCGTAAGCAGATAGCAGATAAGGTTAGAGATAATCTTAACGATTTAGGTATAACCTATTATTTGATTGATGATATCAATGATTCAATTCAAGATGGTTATAATGAAGTAGCTGTCTATGCAGAATGTATAGAGAAGAATACTTCAATAACACTCGCGCCTGATACAGTATACTATGACTTATCAATTCTGATCCCAGATTATTATCGGATAATGTTCGTTTATCACAATAAATTTAATTTCTTTTTGACTCCAACCCCGGATCGGGAAATGATTTCGGGGGATAGTTATTGGGAATTAGCTAATACACAAGAGAGAAGTTATACAATTATCGGACCTAAATATCTAGGGATCTCTGGAACATCATCGAATCCAGTTGGTTCTCTCCGAATAGATTATAAAGCGCAGGCTGATATCTTAACAGATAATATTGCTCCAAAAATACTTCCGGCATTTCAGCAATTACTTGAAGATTATGCAACAGGTGATATGTTAGATCAGAATCAAGAATATACTAAAGCGGGTAAATATTGGGGAAATTATAATTTAAAGTTGGAAGAATATAGAAGAAAGATTCAGCTATTGAGTAAAGCTGATAGAGTATTCACGAGATCAAGTTAGAGGAAAATAGAAAATGTCAATTCTGCATGCATTCAAAAGTGCTAGACCAAATTCGGCTGACTCGAATATAGTTTCTTCCAATGCCTGGAATAATGATCATGTAGTTACAGATATTGAAACAACGGGCGGAAATTTTAAGTGGGATAATACTATAAAGAGAATCGCAATTGGATTTTCTGGAATTTATACTTCAGTTCGCGCAACAGTGATGGAATCTGCAATTGTTACTAGTTGGGCAGGTTTGACAAAATTATGGTATGCAATGAGGATAAATGTTAATAATTTTCCAAGTAATGCAGAATTTGGCTCTGATCTAGCACCGATTCCTCAGGGAATAACTGGATCAATGGATATTCCAGCTAGTGTAACATTTGCTAATCATGGTGCCGGTGTTGCAGGTTATGCAAGAAGTGCTTCTACAGCATTAGGTGGAGTTGGTACATTTGGCGCAGGATTAGTAGCTGCTAATTCAGTTATTGGAGCTTGGGGTGCAAATCTATTAGTTTCAAATACAGCAACAATTCATAATCCAGTAAGCCATGCTAATCCTCCAGGTCCAGGTTATAATTTAACCAATCTTTATGGAATAGAAATAGATAATGGAGTACATCCGTTAGCTGGTGGTGGAACTCCGAATATATCTGGACGTGGAATCTATATGGTTATTGGTGGCAGTATTCAACCATTAGCAGCGGTTTATAATTGCATTGATATGGATAATGTCAATTTTGCTGCTTGTAGATGGAATAATGCAATCAATATTTCTGATGGTGTAGCAGCAACCGGCTTAAATCTAGGAACTGCAACTCAAGGAACTGAATCAGGTTCACAACCGATTAAGTTTAAATCAAGAGATAGTGTTGGAACAGTAAATTACTCTCAGATATTTAGTAATGCAGGTGGAGATTTCATAATGCTACCTGCTAATGGTCATCTAATAGTTTCTACTGATTCAGATGGTAGTCCAATAACGATGGTTGGGCTTGGACAATTTCGAGTAGCTAAAAAGTTAATTTTTGATAAATTAACTCCTCCCGCTACAGCAGCAGGACCAGGTGATATAGGGCATATATTATATGACGATAACTTCTTGTATATTAGGGTAAATGCTACAACTTGGAAGAGAACTCCATTAAGCACTTGGTAGGATATTAAAATGGCTATCAAACATTCATTCGTAAGCCTCAGACCAGATTCAACTGATCCAACAAAGATCAAAGCATCTAATTGGAATCAAGATCATGTAGTTGAAGATATAGTAGCCACCGGCGGTAATTTTTATTGGGATAATACTCTTAATGTTTTGAAAATTGGTTATGCAGGAATATATTCAGGAATCAGGGCTGCGGCAATCGCGGTTAAAAATTTAGGTCCAGATTGGGCAACAATTAATAGAGTTTGGGATTGTGTCAGAATTGCTATAAATGGATTTCCTGAAAATGCACAATTAGGTTCAGACCTAGTCTCTTGTTCTAGTGCAATAACTGGTGCTATAGATGTTCCAAGTAATTCTGCATTTAGTGGAGGAATTGGAGTTTCAGGTTATTCAAGAATTTCAGCAACTACAGGTGGAGGAGCAGTTGGATTATTTGGTGCTGGATTATGTGGAGTAGATGGTGCTGCTGGAACATGGGGAATTAATGTAGTAGCGACTAATTCATCAACTTGCCATAATACAATTTCACATTCAGCACCTCCAGAACATAGTTATACAAATACTAATATCTTTGGAATGGAAGTTGACTGCAAAATAAACGCGGCTGATTCAGGAAATACTAACGTAACTTGCAGAGGATTATTCCTAGCTTATGATGCAACTGTAGCTAATCCACATCCAGATGTATATGCAATTGATGTATACAGTCATACTCAGCCGCAGAAATGGAAAGTTGGATATCGAACTGATGATGCATCATGTATTAAAGGAATGAGTATTGGAACTGCAGCTTTAGGAAATAATACCGGATCTCAACCAATTGAATTTAGATCTCGTGATGCAAGTGGTGTTGAGAAAGATAGTGAAATAATTCAAGATCCTAATGGTGTATTAACGTTTAGAACTGGAATGGGATCATTCCAAGATGCTGCTGGTGTTGCACATTTGCAATATTTCGGTGGTCAAATACAGTTTTTAGCTAAACCAATATTTCCAACATTAGCACCGCCTGCGAGTGCGACTGCTTCTGGAATAAAAGGCGAAATTAGATATGCAAACGGATTTATATATGTTTGTGTAAATACGGATTCATGGCAGAGAGTAGCAATCGCCGCTTGGTAATTTAAGGTTAAATATATGTTATGGACAACTGAATATTTAGCCCGAATTACATTAGAAGCGGAAATTGAAATTTCGCGCGAGCTAAATTGTATCATTGACAGATATTCAATCGGTATTGAACAATTTCAGGCTGAATACGTACTACCAGATTACATAACTAATATCCGTCGAATATTGTGGAAAGGTTATAGATTAGACCCGGTTTCTGGATCTAGAAGAGATGAATGGCCTGCAACTGTAACTGGAATACCTTCATCTACTGTTAACCAAAGCGTGTTTGATCCATTAGTTTTTGGTGATGCAATTGTATTTGATAATGAATTAATAGTTAATTATGCCGGCGGCGCTTATGAGAATACCGCTTATGGTATTGAATTCGATATTGATGCACTTTCAGTTTTATATGGACCAACCGCAGCTAGACCAATGGAGTATTATTATTCTGGTTTTGGGGAAAATACTGTTAGATTTAATCCAGTACCAAATGAGTATGTTGGTTATTATGGGTCTGGACTTTACGGAATAAATATTCCAAACGCCGTGGTTGTTGAATTCTATAGAGTAGCAGACGGCGTTAATTTTCTAATTCCGGAATATATTCGGAGAAGAACTATAAAATGTTATGTCTTAATGAAAGCATTCCAGAAAGAAGGAGACGGCCAGAATTTAAAAGCTGCCGGTTACTGGACACAAAGATATACTGCTGCATTAACGCGGGCTAAATTTATTGTCGATAATATCTACCGCGCGAATAAGAATGCTCGTGGAGAGAATTTCAATAAGGAATTAGAAAAAGCATACTTGAGAAAACGAGGCCCGTTGCCTTCAAATTACGGAATACCTCTAGGATATGGAGATTATGATTAATTTAGAGACATATTTGAGATCTTATCTGGCAGATCCTCTAACTGTTCCAGTATATTCTCCAGTGATATTAACAGGCGCGGTCGGAAATTCAAATCCTTTACTTGACTATCTGCGAAAATATTTAGCAGATCCTTTGAATATTAGCTGAAATTAAAATGGGAACTTTATACAAAGAGAATTGGCCTAAAGGTTGGACACCAAATGCTGATAACATTAATGGTGATCCTGCTGGACTTCTCAGAGCAGATAATCTAACTCCAGATGAGTATGGTGTTTTATCTCTAATTCGTGGAACTCAAAAGGTAAGCAATCAACTTTTTGATGCGCCGACTCAACTTTATGGGAAAATGCTAGACCTAAACAGTGTGATAGATTCACCTGGAGGTTATCCAAACGGCAATTTGCATGTTAGATATGCAGTGATTGGTAATCAAGTTCTCCGAAACTATTCGCCGGCTAATAAACGAGAGGATATGTATGATTTAGGTGTTATAGCTGGAGGAGGAGATCAAGGTGCAGCATTTGGATTTGGATCAGGACATGTATTTATAACATATGGAGCAGAGAAATGGAAAGATTCAGGTGTTATAAGAACTAGATTAGGAATGAATTCACCTAATCCTCCAGGTGTTGGATATAATTCTCCTCCAACAGTTGCAATGAGATATTCAACTCCAAATTATGGTGAATTTGGTGCCCATGAAACAGGTTTGACTTTCGTTAACACGGGCGATTATGTGGAAATGGATTCAAATATTGACTCGAATAGAGCAATAGCATGGGCTGGAAGTAGTAATGGAATTATATTTACAATTGACGGAAATACATTAACTGGGCCGAATGGAAGTGGAAAAGGATTAGATGAAGATATCTTTACCATATATGTTAGGATAGGTGATACAAGTAAACTAGTAAAAGTAAGAGTAGAATACTTAATGCAGCCGCCTCCTGATGCAACAGACTATTTCTATTTTGAATGGGTGGCTGGAAGTGATAATATTGAGACATCTGAGAATACTACCTTCTTCAATCCAGGAATAAATAGCTGGACAACTCTGCAATGTTTACGGAAAAACTTTCAGAGATACGGTACTTTAAGTTCTGCTAGTTGGTCTAATATTCAAGGTATTAGGATTAGTTTTGTAACTATTGAACAACAGACGTTTGCATTTACTGATCCGAAATTCATCGGTGGTACGAAAGGTCCACTAAATGGGCAATATACATATATTCAAGTTGATGTACAAGATAACGGATATTATCTAGAAAAATCAATCCCAAGCGCCGGCAGTGAAATAGTAAACTCAATAAGTACATCAAATTATGTTATGCCAAATCCGGTTAATCCTGAAGCAAACCAGTGCTGGATTTATAGATCACTGGCAGATACTCCTATCTATTATCGAGTCAAAGTATTGGCAGGTGCGAAAGGCTTTAGTCCGCCTCAATTTAATGATGAGGTATCTGATGAGCAGGCGTTATTACTGAATGAACCACTAGATGTATTCCAATCTAATTTACCAGATGGTGTAATTGGAATGGAAACTAATTTCAAAGGTAGAAATTGGTATATCACCTATGAGAGAATCTATCCATCTTATCGTGATAATGTTAGCTCTTATGATACTCGTTATGTTCTTGATACAGCCGGGAATACCGAATACAATCTTTTTATAACAAAACTCAGTAATGATGCATTAATTCTAGCTACGAATAGAGATTTTTATGAAATAACCGGCACGGCTGGAATCATTTTCCAAGACAATATTGAAATCTTTGATATGCAAATTCGAAGTTTGGGTATAATGACTCCAAGTATATCTAAACAGTTTGCTGTCAGAGAAGGGAAATTATTCTATTTAGCCTCAGATGGTCTAAGAGTATTAGCCGGGTCGTCGTGTGAGCTATTTTCTACACAATTAGATTTATTGTTTAATCACTACAATAGACATGGTATAGCGCCGGTTAAAGTAATTCCGATGGACTTATATTTCATGGGAATTGGAAATAATCGGTTTTACTTTTCGTGCCCCCAAGAAGATAATAAACGGGCGTTATTCATCTATAACTTTACGTTTAATAGCTGGCGTTTTGAAGAACATGGAAATTCAGATTCAATTTCGGCTCTCTTCGTAGAAGAAGATAATACTGTAATTTATTCTACTGCAACATTTGGAGATAAATACGTTAGGATTTTAGATGTTGGCGAGAGATTTGATCAAGCGAATAATATTAATTTCACACTATTGACAGTATTTGATCATAACGGCGCGCCAAGAAATAGAAAAGATGCATATACAGCAAAAGCTACACTAGATACTGGAAATGTACCAGTTAACATTATTATTCGAGCTTATGTTGATAGCAGCACTATCTTGACTTCTTCAACAACCTTAGCTTTTAACGGCAGAACAGAAATTCAATGGCCTGTTTATGATGCACTAACTAAGGTTAAATACTTTCAGTTTGAAATAAATGGAACGGTTCCTAAACTTAAAATCTACAACTTATCAATAGACTATGATCAACGACCAACACAATTAACAACACTAAGAATAATGAATTCTGATTTCGGTGTTGCTGGAAGAAAAAGAATTCCAGAAATTCCGATGATGATTGATACTCTTGGCTTTAATGTTAACTTTGTTCCGATAGTTGATAATATTGCAAGAGAACCAGCTACCTTTTCAACACCCGAAAAATCGATCTATAACTACCCATTTCCATATAACATTGCTGGATATAATGTTGGTGGTTTATTAACCGCGGCGACTCCAGGAGGAATATTTGAATTTTATGATCTGATTAAACCAAGAGAGGTTGAATTACTACCAGATCCAGTATTATATAAATGGGTTCCATATACTAATCTTGGAACTGCGAGTCGGAAGAGATTTATCCAATACGCGTTAGTCATTGATACTCGCGGTCAAAATGTAATAATGCAGCCACTTATTGATTCTATCGCTGTAGCCGGCGCGGCTAAAATCATTAACACTAATGATAAGAGAACAGTAATAACAACTATGCCAAGTAGTGCTATAGGTGTAGATATTGCATGTACTCTGACTGCTACAACTGGACAGACTTTTGAATTTTATCAAGTTAATCTCGATGAATCCGTTTATGAAAAGCTACCACCTCTCGCTAGATATCTGACTCTTCAAACAACTAACTACGGAACTGCTGCAAAAAAGAGAATTAGAACTATTCCAATGGTGATTGATACCAGAGGATTTGATGTTAAATTTACTCCAATAGTTGATGGTGTAACGTATCCTTCTTCAACATTTAACACCAATGACAAGAGAACAGTTCTGCATTATTTTGAAAATACAGGGCAGGGAACTCCTTTCGGAATTGATTATGGTGGTACGCTAGAGGGAAATGCAGAGTTTGAATTCTATACACTTCTCCAGCCAGAAAATGTCGAAACTCTACCCGTCGGCAAGAAATTCGATCAATTCGGGCCGGTTGAATTTACTAAAGTTGGTAAAATAAGAGAGATATCTATTCGGATGGTAGCTACTGGATCTAATTTGAATTTCAAGATATTTGCATCTGACAATCCAATACTTTCTGGCTCCATACCAACCGTGGTTAATCGAGAAAAGACTTATGTTATATCATGTCCTAAAGGTGTAAATCCAAACATCTTCAGAATGGAAATTGACTCTCCAGCAATTTTTCACCGATTTGATTCCGAAGTTAAAATCAATATTGATGGGGCACAAACCGAAAATAAGAGAGTCAGGATTAAATGATTGGCCGGAGGCCTGATGATCCAAACAGTGCGCGATGCAGAACAGCATATAAATGATTTAGAACGGAAATTTGATACATTAAAACTTCAAATACAGCAGATGAAGAATGAAGTAATCGCACTGAAAAAGTTAGGAGAAGAAAGAAATTCAACGCCGGTATCAACTAATAACGAAATTGATTCAATTCGTAGTGGTGATGGTGGATCAGTATTACATAATCTTCTGCATATTTTCAAGCGGATTAAGACTGAAAAGCTAGAGGCAGATACATTTACTACTGCTACTGTTACAGCAACCGATGTTAATGCAACAAACGTTAATGCTACAAATGGCAATTTCACAACAGTAACTGCAACTGGAAATATAACCGTGGTTAATGTGACGGCATCTGATACTGTTAAAGCAAATAAAGTTGGAATTGGCGGAATAACTCCTAGCCAAGCATTAGATGTTAATGGATTCGTCAGAATTAGACATACACCTGGTGCTGGATCATTAACAATTTTAGATGGATTATCCGGAAATAATCGAGCTGCCGTTGGTATGAAAGAAAATTCTGAAACTATGTATCGGATTTACTCATATCAAAAGGCGGCTGATGTATTAGCCGTAGAATTATCAACAGGCAATTTAGTAATAACAGCGAATAATACACCACCTTCTGGTGCTATACAACCAGCTTCTAGTGTTTGCTGGTTTTTGGATCAAGCTCAAAATCGGTTAAATGCTCAGATCAAATTTTCTGATGGATCTGTGCATTATGCAGTTATAACTCTGCTCTGATGAATTAGAAAGGAAGAGAATGGCAGCAATTGGTATTCCGTTAGCAATGTCTGGAATTTCTGCTTTAGCTGGGCTTTTTGGAAATCGCCAGAAAAAGCAAACAATGGAGCAGACTCAAACAGAAGATCTGAATAGATTAACTGCGCCGGAATATGATCCTAAAACTGGCTTAATGAGAGATACGCTCATGAATTACTATCTTGATAGATTAGGTAGTGATGAAGATTTTTTCGGCGGTTATAGAAAGCAAGGAATAGGTCAGATCAATCAGGGATCAAATATGGCTAACGAACAGATTCAATCAATGTTAGCCAGTAAAGGATTACTTGGAACAACAGCGGGCGCCAGTGCATTTACTTCTAATCTTTTAAATCGGTATAATCAAGGTAATTCCTTTCTGAATTCAATTCCGATGTTGCAAGATCAAAGGCGGGCTGCGAATTTAAAAGATGCTACCGGATTTTTTGCTGGATTACCTGTTGGTCAAAGAGTTACTGGACAAAGTACAACTAGAAGTACAAGTACTGGAACCGGCGGTGGAAATATGTTAGGTGGAAGCTTAGCATCACTAGGAACTACATTAGGTGGTTTGTATGGGCAGGGTGCTTTTAGTCCAACTAGAAAACCAATAGTTCCAGGTCCGAGTTATGGTTATGATCCTTATGGTGATGAAGGATAGGTGAACCGTGGCTGATCTATATAATCCAGGTAAAGATATAATCGATGCTTATCTGAAAGGCGTTGCTATTCGGCAGGAAAAAGAGAGATTTACCACTCAAAGAGAATTAGAACAACAAAGACTGGAATTAGCTCGTAAAACTGCTGAACAAAATTGGAAAAGATTTGAGAGTAATCTAGAAGAAACTAAACGACTACATGATTCAACTATTGATGCGAATAGGTCTACAATTAATTCTCATCTTCTAGATACAAAATTAAAAATTGCAAAAGGAATTCAAGACGGTGATATAGTTATTGATGAAAGTGGACAACCTCAGTTTACTAAACCTGGAACTAGAACTCAAGTTAAAGCTAATGAAGCTGGAGCAATTGAAACAGCAAAAACTCCTACTCTAATTGAAAGAGCTGGTGGAGTAGAGGCGGCTAAACAACCATATTCTTTAGAAAGAATAGATGCTCAAAATAAAGGTCGGGCAACTATTCAATTAGCAGATCAACTTTGGAAAAGTGTTGAAAATGAGAAGAATAGAATAAATGCAAGAGATGTAGCTGCAATTCGAGCACAAGCTACATTAGCCAATAAAAATTCAACTAAAGAAGAAAAAGCTCAAACCATTAATGATGCAATAGATGCATACAAAGATGATATCTTCACTGGAAGATTACCGGTAGATAATCAAGCCTTTCCTAAAGGTGATGCAGGACTTAAAATACAAACAGCAATGCGGGCCAATAATGTCCGTATGATAAATCAAAAAGAAGCTGATAAACTAACAGGTTTGAGAACGTTAGACGGGTTTATTAATAAGCTAGGTGAATTGAATTCATTACTGCAAGAAGGTGGAATTGTCGGTCAAGCAACTAATCCTAAAATAAAACAATTGCAGCAAGAGCTTGAAGCAGATTTAGTACTTTTTGGCCGCGAGGCTAAAGGTGAAAAAGGTGTGGTTACTGATAAAGATATTGATCGGTTGAAAGGTGCTATACCACAAATACTTCCTGGTGGATTTACTTCAATTAGAGATTCAGAGGGAAGAAAAGCAGCGAATAGTAGGAGAGTTAAACAAGCAATAGATGTATATCATGAGAAGTTTGATTCAATCTTAGGCGAAAAGATAAGCCCAGTTCAGAAAGAAGCAATTAGAAAAGAGTACGGAATCAGAGAACGACCTAAAGCTAAACTTCCAGATTACTTGGAACCAGTTCCTTAAGGAGTTAAAATGCCAAAATTTAGAGATAAAAGAACAGGAAAGATTTATGAAGGAACTGAAGATGAAATTCTTAAACAAATAGAAGCTGAAAAATCTGATCCAGTATTTAGAACTAAACCAGGAACTGAACCAACTATAAAAGCTCCTAGCTCTGCTGATACATTTTTCAATACTGTTGGTAGATTTATTCCTTCTGCTTTAACTGCTAGTGGAGGTGTTGCAGGTGGAGTAGTTGGTGGACCAATTGGAAGTGCTGCTGGTGCTGGTGCTGGATCAGTTATTGGTAAATTATTTCAGCAATTAGCTCCATCATATTTAGGTGAATATAAACCAAGTGGTGTTGGTGAAGTAGCTGGAGATATTGGAATAGATGTAGCTACTGATCTAATGGGAACTGGATTAGCAAAAGGTGCTAGTTCATTAGTTTTTCCATCAGCACGGCGCGAGATGAGTCAATTATTAACTAAAAAGCTATTTCCAGGTAAACTAACAACAGATCAACTTGATGCAGTTCGATCTGATCCAAATTTTCCAATTACATTAGGTCAAGTAAATAAAATAGTCGGAACTGGTGAAAATGTATTCTCACCTGAATTAAAACGAGAATTTGTAAAATCTCAAGATGATTATATAGCAAAACAGTTAAATAGACATATATTTGCCCCTGAGGATATTGTCCAAACTGCACAAGCAAATGCAGCAACTAATGTAGCTGGGCAAAAAGGTCAATCGAAAGTATTATATCAGAATTTTGATCCTCATATAGCAGCAAATACTCAAAATGCTCAATTCAAAGTTGGAGAAACTGTCTCACCAATTTTAGGACCACAAGGTCAGCAGGTTAAAGTTCCAAAATACGAAACAGTAAAAATTGAAGGAGCTATACCAGTTAATAATTCAATGGCGTTTGCAAATAAAGTTGGTGATCAAGTTGATGAAATATTAGGACCAAGTTTAGCAAATACGGCTAATATTGGAGCAGGTTCTGGTTATCCATTAGTTCAATTGAAAACAGAATTAGATAAAATTAGAAAAATACAAACTGGAATTAATCCTCAAACAGGTCAGGCTTTTTCTAATCCAATCGCCGGAATTAATCAATTGAAAGCTGTTACAAAAGGCATTGAAGAATTTCTTGGAAGTGATATTGATAAGACAGTTAAAAATAGATTACAAGGAACTTTAAAAGCATTAAGAGATACTATCAAAACCGATATTGATCAAGGTGTAAAAGGTTGGGGACCACAGGCATATAAAGATTATAATGCAGCTCAAGATTACTACTCGAAAATGAGTCAGAGACTTAATTCTAAACTGGCTGATGAGTTAAGAATTGCGGGAAAAGATCCAGAACAAACATATACAGCAATTGCGAAAGATGCATTATCAGATCCTCAAAAAACAAGACAATTCAGAGATGTAACAGATGATCGAGCAACATTAAAACAATTATTTCTAAATGATATTGTTGATAAATCTTGGGATGCAGAAGGTAAAAGATTTGATCCAGGAAAGATGAAACAGTTATTGTGGGATCAAAAATATATTGCTAAGGAAGCTGTTCCATCTCAGACTTTAACTAACCTGAATAGATTACTTGAGAGAGCTTCAATAATTGGACCACATTCTGAAAATGCTAATGTTGCATTGAAAATGTGGCTAGCAAGAGGTGGATTAAATTTAGCTATTGGAGCAGGATCTTTAGCTTTAGGAAAACAATATGGTTCAACACCTCTAATTGCAGGTGGATCTTTATTGCTTGGCGCGGGCGGTGTTAATCAATTCATTAAGAGAATGGCATATGATCCAAAAATGGCAAGAATAGCTACTGGCTTATTAACCGCCGATCCAAAAACACCTCTGGCTAAACAAGGTTCTGCTGCATTACTTGGATTAATGAAAGGCTTACAAGTCAGTTATCTCTCACCAGATGGCAGAGAAATTCCATCAACAGTAAATGATCAAGGGAAAGTTATTCCGAATTCGGAAAATTAAGAAAAGCAAATTCACCATAATGTATTTTAGCAATTCTATCATATTCTTTAGCCGCGGCTTCGGCAGAGTTAAAGTAGCCTAGATGCATTTTCTTTCCGAATAAGTTTATTTTAGCTGTGTATTTATTGGCAGGTTTATGGAAACTGACACCTTTATAGACAGAAGTATTATCTGATCTTAAACCTTGATTCATCATATTCTGTCTTGATGTACATAATCTTAGATTAGATTTCTGATTATTAAATCTATTTCCATCGATATGATCCACTTGTAAATCTAAGTGATCACAATCTAGTATAAATCGACTAAGTACTACAGTCTTATCTTTTATTTTGGCTACAATATTACCAGCAATAGTAACCGACCAATTGTATTGTTTAACTCTATTCCAATCTTCATCGTCAACAGTAATTGGAGACATAGGTCTATTTCGTGCATAAAATATTTTCATAGTAGTAAAATTCAATCGAAAGGAGAATTCCTTGGTTTAATTTTGGCACTTGCAAAAACGGGAGCTAATGTTCTACAGTGGGGTATTAGATCTTAACTCCCGTTTTATAATTCATTTCAGTCTGTGATCTTGATTGCTTCTTTTTTCTCAAACATCTCTAAGTGTTTCACAAAGTCTTCTGTTAATTCATATCCTGGTAAACCATTTATTGTTTTAACTCTCAAAAACCCCTTGGATTCTAGGTCAGCTATATGTTTATTGAGAATTTCTAGAGTTAGATCTCCATGCAAAGCGATAAGTAATTTAACCTGAGTCAGGTAATTATCCTTTGCATCAAGAAGCGCAGTCATTATCTTTTGCTTAATCATTTTAGTCTGCTGAATGTCCTTTTCCTTTATCTCTCTGACTATACTTATTCTTGAACATTTCGATAAATCTCTCTGTTAATTGATATCCTGGAAGTCCATTCTGAGTCTTAACTTGAAGAAATCCTTTCGCTTCTAGATCTAACACTTGCTTATTCAGAATCTCTAAAGTTAGATCTCCGTGCAGATCACACAATAGTTTAGCTTGCGTTAGATAGAAGTCTTTGGCATGGAGTAGTTGAGAAGTTATCTTAACACCGAATTCTTGATCAGGAGCTATCCCGGTCCCATAAGTCATCTTCTTGTACTGGCTTAATAGATTCATACAAGTATTGATCGCAATATCCATTTCCGGCAATTGGATTTCACGAGATTCAAAAGCTAAAGTGGCGGCTGATAATGCAGTGGATAACTTTAATACATGAGTCCCCATACGACCTTCATAACCTGTTTTTGTTTTGAATTCTTCAATCTCTGTATCGTGATACCAACTGTGATATCTATCTCTAGCATCTTTACTCAATTTCAACGGACCTTTGATTTGACCTAATTTCTTCAAGTATTTAACTAAATTCTGATATTCTTCTTCCTCGGGATACTTAACGTCTAGTTCAAAACCGGAGTCTTTCTTTCTTCTTTTTGATTCTTTAATTACTACACATCTTCCCAGAAGTCCACCTTCTCTAGCCGTTCGGTCTAACATTTTCTCGAACATTACTTCATTTGTGCCTGCAAACATTGAGAGGCATAAGTTCTTGATTGGTGGAATATCATATGAGATTACATGCTTATCATAAAGTTGGTGAAATTCATAAATGTCAGTTAATATCGGGATAGTCTGCGGGTCGTTAATGAAAAATCCTCCTGCTTCACTGGCAATCATTATTCCTGATCCACCCATTGGTTGACCATTTTCTGTTAATGCAAGGTTTCTCAGAACTGCTTGCATTGTTGCCGAACCAGTCATAACTTTTGTGTTATTAACACCGTTTTCTCCTCTCAGAATCCGTTTATTCACTAAAAACGGAGTTCCTTTTCTGACAGCACTTTCACCTAAAACCAGGATATACATATTAGGGTAGATCTTCTCGTATCTGCCCATCATACTGAAGTAGACATTATCCCGCAAAGTAGCTGATAAGCACGATATAGCTCCCCACATTAAATAGGAAGTTGGTGATTCCGCTGTTTCGGTTAAACGCAGATATTCTGCAATAAAATTTATGTCCATCTTTTAGCAATACTGGACTAGTCATAATAGTAAATTTAAAGCTATTTCTAAAACCTAAAGTGATTTTACCAATAGGTTGATTTGCTCTAATATAGGAGCAAAATCTTTCATTTCGACCTTAATATCATCCTGCGTAGTGAATTCATAGGCAGGGTTTTCTCGGAGAATATTTGTTAAAGCTGTTAGCCAGTATCTATGAGCGATTGATTCTATGGCGACATACCACTTTCCTTCCTCTTCTATTAGATATACTTCTTTGTCTTTATATTTTGCAACAATAGCATAATCCATTACTTTATCATATCTCCAAAACTCTTAGAATTATGCTCTTTTAACCAGATTTCACTTCTCTCTCTAATATTTTCAGGAATATTTGGAAGCGCGGTTATTGCTTTATGCACACCTCCCCAGAATATTTCTGGATCTTCTGGTACTTCAGCACCATATTTTTTTGCATAAGCTCGAATCTTAGTTTCATCTAGGCTAACTAGAGCTTCATTTCTTTCTTTTATGAATTGATCTAAATTCACTAATCATCTCCTTCAGACAGATTTATCTCATTGTTGAGAGATGGATTCATTTTAGCTTTGTAATCCTTGTACGATCTAATTCCTTTCTTTGCAAAATACAATAATCTTCTAACTTGCTGAGACTGTAATTCAACAACCGCGATTGGGTCAAAATCACGGATGTAATTTTCAATATCCCGGACTTCATCGGTTTGTTGGTCAATATTCAATCTTATCATTGGATAGTTATTGTTACTGTATCTAATTTCTGGTTCAAACTTCCTCTTCAAATTGTTTCTGAGCATGCGTTTATCTTATCTTTCTTTTACAGTTTTCTGATCTTCTAATTTTGTTAGCCGGTCCTCTAGAGATTTAAACTTTACATCTAGATAGCGATATAGATCTTCAAATCTTTTATCTATAGCATTTTTTAGATCAGTTATTCTCTGGTTATTGTATATATTTCCTATAGTTATAGCTAAAACTACAATTAGAGCTGGACCCCAATTGTTTATCTGATTCATTATGCAACTTTCTCCTCTTTATATTTTAATTCTATCATATCATTCCAATTATTCTCAGAATATTCCATTTCAACTGGAATCTTAAGTTTTCTTTCTCTCTGAATCGAACAAGTTTCAAAACTAATTTCTCTAGCAGCGGCGCGCTGAACTAATTCTGCAAATTCATACCTTCGGGAGATTGGAATTTCATACATTAATCCATCATGAGCCTCAAATAGATGTAATGCCCAAGGTGCAAGTTGATCGAGATCTAATGCAATTGTTTTAAAGTGATCTGAAACCGTTCCTTGTGGAAGATAGGAGTAAGCCTCTTTATAGACATCATGTTTGTTATGTTTACTAAGTGAGAAGAAATCTCTCCTTCTACCGAATGGATTTATCAACGGCTGTTTATTGTGGATTAACTTTTGGATTGTCAAATGAAATACGTTCTGGACATTCGGCACGTTTGAATGAAATTTCTTCATAACATCATTGCAAAATGCGACAGATTTATAAACTTGTACACTTAATCCTGCTCCACTTTGACCTAAATTACCTGCATGTCTCGCCATCTTTCCAATATCGTATTCTCTTGATCCTTTCTGAATCCGATCTACTGGTTTTTGATAAATCCAACTGGCGGTTAATTTATGAATATTGTTTCCTGCTTCGATATAATCTAAAGTTGTATTATCATCTGAGAGAATACAAACTACTCTACCTTCAGCATTGGCGCCGTCGAAAGCAAAAAATTCATAACCATCACTCGGAATGAATATCTCTCGAATATCTGTTCCAAATCTTTCGCCTTCAAATTCAAACCCATGCTTTGGAATTTTCTGAAATGCAGTACCAAAACAGATTTGTTTTACCTTTCCATTATCCAGAGCAAAATACCAACCCGTAGATTGTGCTGTACTAGTTCTACCTGTTGTTGTTCCAGCTATGTTATATGATGTTCTCATTCGAGCATCATTATGATATGGCGTTTCAAGAATATTTAAAGTTGATTCTATCTTTCGGCATAATATTATTTGCTTCAGAACTCGTTGAACTATCTCATCATTGATTTCGTTGAGATACATATTAACGATTGTATCTTCATCTGTCGAGTAGATCTCATTCCCGTTTGGTGTGAAGTGAGTGTGAATTGGACAATTCAGAAAATCATATATGAAAACGCCTACTTGTTTAGGCGATCTAACGTTAAGTTCTTTCCCATATACATGTTTTATCTCAATTGCATTCTTTTCCAGTAATGATTCATATTTATCAATTAACTGCGCGCGCCGTAGTTCATCTATTCTAATTCCGCGTTCCTCAACTTTCTTGTAATGGAAGAATAACGGCTGGACGAAATTGAAATAGAACTTCTTTAGATTCAATTCCTCTAATTCTTGTTGTTGCGCTTGCCATACTTTCCAACATACTACTGAGTCTTTCGCATTATAGATTAACATGCGGTCGAAATCGTGTAACTTTGGATCGTAATCTTTCCCTTCATCTTTGTAATATGCATACTCCGTATAAACGCTGGCTAGAAAGTCAAGTCCTTTTGGTAATTCAGGATAAATTACATTAGCGGCCAGCATTGTATCGCCCACGATATTATTTATTTGAAAGCCTAATCTCGCGAGCACTGTCCAATCATACTTTATATTCTGATTTACTTTTGGTATTCCGCTTCTCAGTATTTCTGCATACTTTCTGATTATACAGGCATTTTCCATTGCTGATAATTCTTTTGAAAAAAGAGGAAAACTAACAGCTTCATGTCCATCTGTACAAAGTGATGCACAAGTGGGAAAATTATATTGAGTTTCTATGTCAGTAACTAAATAGGCTCCGTGCCTTGCTCTTTTCCAATATTCAATGAGTGCTTCTGTGGTACGTGCTATCCATAGGACTCCTGGTTCTGTAATCTCTCCTGTATTACCAATATGCTTGATTGCGCGTCCAATGTCAAGGGTTGTGTATGATCGAGTGATCGGCTGTACGAATATATCTCTAGGATGCAGAATTGGGATAACTCTGATATGTTTGTTTAGTCCGATATGACTCCGAATATTTGGAGCTAACGGCAAAATCGAACCTCTAAATTTATTTATATTCTTCTCTCCTGTTAAGTAATTCAGAGCTAATTCACCAACGGCGATTATAACATTTGGCCCTATTAGTCGGATTTCTTCATTAAGAACTTGATCCCAATTAGCTTCGGCGCGCGCCTGTTCGAGAGTTTCTCTTGACTTTTTCTTATTTTTTGAATTGTAGCCAACGAGAGGGCATTTGATATATGTAGTCTTATAACATCTTGAACTCGAATACTTATTTGACTTGAAAAATGAATCAATTAACTCACCACTTGGGCCGGCACATGTTCTTTTAGCTTTACATTCATCTCCAGTAGGATAATCAGTTATAATCATTATTGGAGATACTTCTGGCCCATGCCCTCTGACTATTTCATCTTTATCGATCATTGATTTCCTCTACGGTAATTTTGTAAGCTTCTGCAAAAGAAGAATTGTTTCATCTGCTTTTTCTGGTTTATTTTCCAGAATATGCTCGACGCCGTGTGTTAATAATACTAGCAATAAGACTGATTCATCTAGAGTTAATTCAACATCAAGTCTCATTTCTCCCTCAAAATTCTGTAGAATTCAGTTATATCATTTTCTATCTTATCTAATCTGGATTCAAGTTTATCAAACTTCTTGTATATCTGATCTAAATGAATTTTCAAATCGTTTCTAAGATCAGTTATCCGTTGATTATTGTAGAATAATCCAATTAGAATAGTTATACATACAATAACTGCTGGTCCCCAATTGTTTATCAGTTGATGATCGATCATTTTTCTTTAATGATTCTGCCTCACATAATAGTTAATAACGAAATGAACATCTTCTTTTATCGTTTGATGCCAATGTTCAAGCTTTTCTGCTTCTATTTTCCCAACGAAAGTCGGCTGGTAATTCTTAAGATTCTCCAGCAACAGTGTCAATGAATTCAATTTTCTCTCTACGATCATCATCTCGTTCGATGGTATCATCTGGATCAATTCCTTCTGTGATTAATTCTCGTCTTAAGCGATTATAATGTTCATTGCTTTTATATTTAATGCTAATAACTTTAATTATTTTTCTTAATTCACTAACAGGGCGGCCGGAATGGGCCTGAATTAAATCAACAACGTCCCACTTATTTGGAATTTTGGCTAGAGTTGGAAACTTTCTAATCATAGCTGCAAGTCTTAAACCTTGCCAGACTGATGGTTGAGATATGTTTAGTGCATATGCAGTTTTATCTTCAGACCAAGATAAATTCTCTGATTTTTGCGTGTTATGATATCTCTCTAGTAATCTAACTTTAGTGGACCAATGAAAAGTCTTTCCAGTCCAAATCTTTTTCAATTCTGTAGTGTTGAACATGAGCGAAACGCTCTCCTTTATTTTCTGTGGAGTAAATTTTCAGAAGGAGAAATTCAATTGGAACTTCCCCTCTGAATTACGGACGGTTTTGAATTTATGCTTCTATCTGAGATTCCTCCTACTTTAAACCTACACGAAATTTGGTCTTAGGATTTGCCTTTCATTTTATGAAGTGCCTGATGTTTTAGGCCGGAGTCTTCGACTCAATGAAGATAATAGTCTTTCTTATGAAATAACTTCCTGTAGAACTTACAATACCATTTCTGACTGCTCCTAGTCATTCCATATATCGGAGTAGTTTCTTGTGTCCAACTGAATTCTTCTGAATCTAGATAGAAATTAAAGCGATCAAATGACTTTCTCTCTTCTAATTGCAAAATAAAACTAGTAATTCCCCAATATGCAAATGCCGCGCCTGAAACATCATGGGCTAATGTTACATGCTGGAGATGATTCGCATTAACGGCGGTTGATAACTTCTGGGGAATATTCGGAGTATCTCCTTTCTCTGGAATTCTAGATGCAAATGTATGCCACCAGACTGCAATCTTTCCTGAATAAAATTTCTGACTTCCTGCAATTCCACAAGTAACTATATAACTTGGAGCCGTTAGTGTATTCTGATCTTTCCCTACAAGTATTTCACTTATATGACATATCATCTCTGCAATTTTAACAGGCGGCGGGTATGTATCAGCTTTGGGATAATCATAAGTTCCTGATAATACATCTCGCGCTGCTTGAGTATTTTCCCAAATTGCTTTAGCCCCGTCTGCTATAAATTCAACGTGATCTATATCTTTATAGTTATATATTCCCATCGCGGCACTTCCCCAAGGAGTGATTACTCCATTATTGATTACTTGTTCCACTATAACTTGTTTTTCAGTTGTGGTTTTATCTGTGAATACTATCTTGAGTAAGCCAGAATAATAGTTAAGATTACCACTAAGTCCACAACTTAGAGTTCTTGTATCTTTTCCAAGAAAGTCATTAACCTCGCAAATCATTTCACTAACGCTTAATTCTGAATTCTTGCTTGCTAATATCAAGATCTGAGATTTATTTAGTTTATCTGTTTGAGCCGTTTTGAATGGATCAATTTGGTTTTGTCCTAAAACTAAAGTACAAAAAATAAGAAGTAACCAGAACATAAAGACTCCTAGATTAACTGGGGCCAGCTAATTAGTGTAACTGGTTACTTCTTAAAGAAGAATTGATTCTTATCCTTTTTATGAATAAGAAAGGGGCATATTTCAGCCCCCGTTTGTTAATTTAGCCGAAGGCTAGAATGGAACATCATCATTCGTACTTGAAAAATCAGTAACAACACTGATTAGCTTTCCAGTGCCATCAACTGATGCTTCAATCTTAATGAAACATTCCTTCCCAACTAGTTTATCAAGATCATACTGATCAGGCGAAAGTTCAGATTTACGGATTCCTTGCAAAGAGGCGACCATGTTAATCAATTTATCTTTAACATCTGGAACGCCCTTAGATCCGGGAACTAAACCTAAAGCTTTGTTATTGAAAAATGTGGTTTTAAATCTACCACGATTAGTCTCTTCTTTTCCGGGACCATTCAGAAGCTTAAATTCAAAGAAGAAATTAACTGAATTTCCTCCACTTGCAGCTGGAGCTTCATTTATAGCATTCAGAATTGCAAGTGACCATCCTGCTTCTGGTTCCTTGGAATGGTCCATCATTTCTTGCGTAATATTAATTACGGGCATTCTATTCTTTTTCCTTTTCTTTTCTAATTCAGTTTTTAAATTAAGGCAGTTTAACGTCATACCAAGGACGGTTAAAATTTACTTACCATTTGAATGCTGTGATGTTATTAGCTTTATCAGAGCATCCATATTCTGTTCTAGAATCTTCATTCTTATTTCAGCAGAGATAGCAAACTTCTCAACTGTCTCTGCTAAATTTGTAATTGCATCTTGTGTCATTCGATTTGATACTGAGCTAGACTTTACATACTCAGTAATTGCTTCATTTAATTTTGTGATTGATTCTTCTAGGTTCATGAAACTTTCTCTTTCACAGAAGATTCTAATTTCAAAAGTCTATCGAGTTCAACTTTGAATGATTTTTCTGTAATATCGATCCTTCTTGCTTTGTTAAGTTCTGGAAATGTAGTTTTGGCAATTACGGATTTAAAAGTGACAGAAAATTTAGTTGGACTATTCGTCATTGCTGTCTCTTCTTTATCGAATTGCCATACTTCATCGAAATATCCTGGAATTTCTACTGCTGTTTTACCAGTTGATAATAGTTTTTGACCCGGTAATAGAATATCAGGAGCATATGCATTTTCCGCGGCTGGATCTTTTCCATATCTATCAGTTGTCCAACCTGTCATAAAGAAATTGACTTTAGGAAATTCAGGAAAGAAATCATAGAAGAACATTCTTAATGCACGAGATCCATACATATAATCATCTGGATTTAAGAATTCAAGAATACCTCTTTTTCTAATTCCTTTCTCATTAGCCGCCTTTTTCAATTCTAATGAGTCTTGATAGAACATATAGAGGAGAGAACTAACTCCGTCAATTACTATATTTTTGTATTTGAGTTCTTTCTTTTTATTCTTAGCCTCGAATTCTTGAAATTTAGCAAAAATTACTTTGAATCCGTCTGCTGCATCATATTGGTCATAATCTATATACGGCAGACTAGTTTGAGTTAACCAATTAGATCCACGAATTCCATTTATTCTGTGATCTATATCAAAGATATACATTGGATGTTGTGCATCTGCGAATGATGCTATAGCTGTAGATTTACCAGAACCATCCTTGCCTAGACATAATACTCTTAATCCTTCATCTGACTTTCTTGAATCACCTAAGTTTGGCATGGACTCTTCGAGTCTCCTTTGATGCGAAGCATTCTATTCTTCACAACTTCCAAGAATGAAATTCTCAGTTTGTCTGATTAGAGTTTTCATATCGTTTATGAGTGAACCAGATTGATATACCCATTTGTATATATCTTCATCATTCAGTTCAATATCATTCTGAATAATAGATCCTAGAGCCTTAAATCCATAGGCTAGGTCATTGAATGCATTTAGTAGAGATTCGTTTGCTTTTACTTTATATTTCATAGTTAACTCACCCTTGCCTTTTCTTCAAGAGCAGCTACTTTTCTATCAATTCCTTGAACATATTCGATTAACTTATCAATTCGGCTTCCTAGATAGATGAAGAGAGCCGCATTCATTAGGATTCCAACAAGTGGAATTGCAATTATTGTGTAATACTGATGTTCATTCATAAAGCTAATTGAATAATATCTCAATAGCTAATTTCAAAATTTGAAATATCCAAAACGCGTCCCATAGGACAAATCCAACGAATATTACTCTGAAGGCGGTCATTTAATTTCATCATATTCCTTTATTTTAATGTGTCTTTATAGCATTCTAAACAAATCATTTTACCAGAAAGTGCTGCTTCTGAACACTCTAATTCATGTCCACAATTTAAAGTTATTGCATACAATTGAGTAATCTTGTACCATTTAGCTAAAATGACTTGTCTAATTACTAAATTATGGCTCATTTTAAGGTAAATATTCTTTCCAGTTCATCTTCTTGATTAATCTTCTCTTGTTCAGCTACAATTTTTAATGCCGTGATAAATCCTATAGTAAACGGCGCCCAACTATTATTTTCTTCTACAATCTTCAACATTAACTCTGGCAAACGCCTGTTAAAATCACCTGCATTATGAATCATCTCTTGGATATAACTTATCTTTTGAGAAGTACTATCACAATGTTCAAGTATATTTAGTTCAATTCCTATAACTTGATCTGAGAGTTTCATTGAGTCTCCGACTCAGAATTATTCACCTTCTCCATTAGGATTACCTAGATTTTTCTTCTCGAACGTTCTTAATCTTAGTTCTTGAGAAGCTACTACTCTCATTAATGTATTTATATTTTCAGATAGTTTAGCTATATCTATTCCATGTCCATCAACTATCTCTTTTAACCATTTCAATTCTTCTTTATATGTCATATTAGTCCTTAACTAATTCGTTTTCTTTGGATTAACTTTTCCAATATTATCAATTGTAGGCTCTGAAACTGTTTTTTCTATAAATTCATTATCAAGTTCATGTCGAAATTCTCTAAATCCATTCATTAACGCGGCTAGGACATTTTGAGGAAATTCTTCTTTTTCAAAAAATTTAAATATCATAGCATCTGCTTCTGTTCTTGCACACATAGTCAGTATATCATTAACAAAATTTCTAGCTGCCGCTACTGATAATTGAGTTATTCTTTCTTCCTTACCTTTTATGGTTTTACTCAATACAATATAAGGTAGGCCATTTCTAACTGCGACTATACCTTGGACATGTAATATTTCTTTATCAATTAACTTTTCGTCTATTTCCATTTTAATTCTCCTGAGTCTCCGACTCCTCTCCCAATGTATCTATTAGTGAGAGGAATTCAGCTTTAGATATTTTCTCTTCAGTAATCTCATCTATATCATTAACAGGGGCGAGCTGAGCTGCCGTTAATGGTTTAATTCTTTCGTGTTTACCATTAAAGTTGGATAGATCATTTACTGGAATTGCATTATTTAGAATTTCTTCGATCCGCGCAGGGTTATAATCTATAGATCCAGATCTCAATACACAATTTTCACAATGCGGATTCTTGAGCTTTAATGATTTAGAAGTCAGAAAATATTCTTTTCCGCAAACACATACAGCTCTTTTTCCCTTTAGTAAAGACTTATCTCTATAATGGCTACAGTCTGGATGTATACATCTATAGAGATTTGGTTTTTTACTAACCCTTTCATAACAATGTACGTGTTTTACGCCGGGCATGGTTCTTCTCCTCTCTATTTGTCTCAAAGAGACATTACCAACTTCTATAAGGCTTATCAAGTTTTATGAAATCTCTATCCAGCTTCATCTTTTCTTCTGCCACTGTACCAGAAGTACAAATATTATAGTACATACACTTACCGTATTTATTCTCACAATTCCACGATCGGAGAAACTTTTTACCAGTGATTGATCGAGTAATACGGTAATACCAATCTATTGTATCTGATTTCCATTTATCTATCTGATTAGGTGTAAAAGTATATGCTTCTCTTCGGAGAACTTCGTTATCTTTCGCGTCTTTTTGTAATCCGATATAGTTTGTAATTCCAGTTGTTGCACCTAATGACCATGAATATCCAACAAACTGGTTATTGAAATCTGCGATATCATTTTTTCGAGATTCTGACTTATGATCCATCGCCCCTATACCAAAATTTCCTCCGAAATTACAAACTAGATCCGGTCTACCGGAATAGACGAATAGATGGAATTTATCTTCATATATGACCTTAGAGAAACCTTTTTCCACTGCTATGATATCCATATTCTTCTCACAACGATATTTATTGAAATAGCCCATAAGTCTAGAAGCAATATGAAGCCGATCATCTTCGTTATAACGGGTGTTAATGAAATGACTAGATCTCATCATCTTCTTGAATAGGAATTCTTCGAGTTTCTCTAGGCGTTTGAGAGAATAATTCTTTTGTTTCGCAAGATACCATATTCCTAGAACATGAGAGATTCCGGCTCCTCTTTTAAACGGATAATATTCTCGTCGATCCGCCATTAACTTTAGATTTGTTAGATCGAATTCCCTTTCGCATCTTTGAAACGCGCTTAAAGAATGAGAGTTTAATTCAAGACAGAATCTTCCGTTAGATTTAATTAATTGGAAATTTGTGCTCATATTTTATTAATCTTTTGGATCTGAAGTATCATTTAGATATTCTTTTGTTCGGCGTTTATTAATCGCCCGAATAATAGTTAATGTGTCTGATCTTAGTGATCTGTCTTTAGTTATTATCGCTATTTTAGAAAGCCTAATCAATAACTCGAATAAGAGTTTATGTTCTTCCAAAGTTAATTTAATATTAACGAATGGCTTTAATTTCATTGGCCGCAGGCCTATTCAATTTTAGATTTCTCTTGATCTGAAAGATCTGTAGAAGATAAGATCTAATAAATCTCATCTATATCATTAATAGTCATTCTGATCTGACTCATTAATGCTAGACATGTACTATTTAGAGTTATGAGATCTTCTCTCAAATGAGATTTCTTGACACTTAACATTTTCTCTGTATTATTCATAAGGTCTCTCAATCAGTCTAGTCCAATTTTCTGTTTTATTTGAATAATATCTTTATAGAATTGTTTAAGGTTTGCTTCTATGATATCTAACTTATGTTCTATTCTGTCAATTCTTTTAGATATTTGATTTCCAGTTACTAATAATCCTGCAATTCCTACAATAACTGATCCACTTGTCGATATTACTGCGACCCATAATTCATTAGTCATAAAATCTTATTCTCATTTGAGAGAAGCTTTCCATTTGATCCTGAAGATTCTAATCCTTTTCTTAATTCAGCTTCCAGTCCTGCATTATATCCGCTTGTATATGCAACACCGTCAAATGAAGTATTTTCGTTTAATGTTCCAGTAGATAATGATTTTACGAACGCCCTGACTTTATCATAAACGGCTAGTCCAGTCTCTTCTGTATGGTTAGACTGAGTACCAAATTTCTCGTAGAGTCCTATTTTAAATCCTGACCAGAAACTCATTCCAAAAGTTACAGTACGGTATTGTTTATATTTAGCACGGGCTTCTAGAATACCTTGGGCAAGGATAGAGTCTAGGGCAAACTTTGCAACTGTAATATTAGCAGGGAATCCAATTAACTCAAACTGACGATCTTTAGAGATATGATATCCTTTACGTTGAGCGCGGGTATAGATAAGACATTGCACACCAAATATTGGAGCGATTGTATTTATAATTTCCGGTATTTGTTCAAAAACCCCTTGTTTTGAAAACGCGTTGTCGTTCCAATAATATTCTCTAGTTATAGAATCTTTTATCTCATCTTCGGAAAGATCTGTAAACTGAACTGAATATTTTGCCATTAATCGCTTTGCTTGATCCATTGCAAGCTTGGCTTCATGTTCATTTGGAGAAGTTGTTAGTTCAAGAAGTTTCTTAA